>Elaine_p2__coassemble_15834_pt1 | contig 1735 bp, 3 predicted proteins | sample Elaine_p2__metabat2_high_PE_052 | metagenome-assembled genome bin Elaine_p2 | reverse complement strand
ACAACTTACTTAAAAGTAGTGTCAGACTGACAATATTCCTTCTTAATCGTATTAAACAAAGCTTTTAGATATTCATCTTTAATTGAATAAAGCACGTGTTGTCCATCTTTTCGGCACTTGATACATTCGTGCTTTTGTAAATAGTTTAAATGTTGAGATAAAGCCGGTTGGGTGATTTCGGTACATAATTATGTATTTCATTTACACTCATCTCTTTTTCTAATAAAACACATAAGATGATTAACCGATTTTCATTTGCAATCGCTTTTAAGAGTGCCGATACTTTTCGAGCATGTTCTATCATAATTTTTCTTTCGCTTTAATTGCGCAAATCGTTTGCATCATTGTTCCCATTGGGCAGAAGCTGCACCATGTTCTTGGTTTATATAAAATCATTACAATGACACCAATCAAAGTACTCGTTAGCATCAAACTATAAAAACCTAGTGCGAATTGATTCACCCAAGGTGTGATTGTTGGATCGATCGCAAAGGACCATGGTACTTTGAATGTCCAGAATAATTTAATGAATGAACCACCATCTTTGACTCCAGTCATCACTAAGTACGTAACGTATAACATATTGGCAAACATCACGAAGAAGAAAACTAAAAAGGCGTATCGAAACGCTTTTGATTTCATCCAGGATGGAGTATCTCGATATCTTGATAATTTTAACTTTTTACCGAGGATAGATAAAAACTATCGTCGGTCGCAATATCGGTTGCAATACATTTTGTTTCCTTTAAAGATCGCAAAGAGTAGAGGTAAAAAGAAAAAGATCAGCCCGATCCACGCATATATAATATTGAAGAAACCTAACGTTAAATAGATTGGACTGACGATCCATAAATAATCATACCAATGTTTCTTCATAGATTTTTTCCTCAATTACAATCGCATTTGCTGGACATTCTTTTTTACATAATCCACATCCAACACATTGATTGGGATCCACCATCGCTCTAATCCCTTTATAAATACTAATCGCCTGTCGTGGACAAACTTTCATACAAGTCCCACAAGCTACGCAATCCGTTGTACACTCGCAAGTCTTTTTTTTGCGCATATCCTCTCTTGTATATGAGTTATTGTTTATGTATTCATGAATGAGGACTTTTCTGTCAATTTTAATTCCTTAGTTACATATCTCCTAAACTTGTTTTTTTAGATGATAAACAAGATCTCTCTTTTCATATACGAAAAAGCACAAGATTCATAGAGCTTAAAACTCTTGAAATCTTGCGCCTTATTATTTCGTTTAAATTTTTTGATGCATAATCGATGATAGTTTTTCTGCTACTTCATACCACTTTGGATGGAACTTATTGTTGATAAAACCATTATTCTCAATGTGGCTAGAGTAAGTTTTTCCATTTTTTGTTTGAAGAGTAATCACAAAGCCTTGCCCTATTTCATAATCTTTAGTTTCGGTAATTGTATCAGCGGATGCCGCTCCAACAATTGCTCCTAATTCTCCTGCAATCATGCCCCCAACAATCGCTCGGGATAGTGCCCCTTTTGTTTTCGTTTTTGTATAAGATTTTTGAATTTTTTTCTCTTTGATCGAATAGGCATAAAGTTGATCATAAGGAATAACATCTCCATAAAACCAAATCAGTCGGCGATCATCGTTAAATCTAACATTTTCATTTGGCGCTCGACCATTAAAGCTTTTGAAAATTTGACAGTGCTCAAATAATTGTTCATTTTCAAGTTCTTGTTTTGCTTCAGC
>Elaine_p2__coassemble_2419_pt1 | contig 7859 bp, 6 predicted proteins | sample Elaine_p2__metabat2_high_PE_052 | metagenome-assembled genome bin Elaine_p2 | reverse complement strand
ATCCATCCAAAATGGTTAGTTATTGTAGCAGGGATTTGTCAGTTCTTCTTTTTTTCTGTAACCAAATCGAACGTTTTAGAAAAAAGCGCACAAAATCCCTGACGTTTTTGAAAAAATAAAATAGTAAAATTCTAGAAGGCTACTTGTGCCAGTTGTTCTGGCATGAGAGTTATTCCAAAATTTTCAAGCTTCTTTAAAGTTGATACTAACTTATTTTTGTGATTTTTCTTTTCAAAGTAATCTGAGCCTAAATCTTCATATCTCTCATTCTTTTTGAGTAGTTGCCAAATGATTTGTAATATTGCGTGTGCAACTGCAACAATAGCTCTTTTCCTTCCTCTATGTGAGGCAATCCGTTTATACATTTCTCCAAAGTAAGAATCTTTTTTCAACACAGCTGAGTGAGCACAGACAACTAAAGTACTTCTTAAGAGTTTATTTCCCTTGTTTGTTCTTCCATTCTTTCGTTTCCCAGCGCTTTCATGATTTCCAGGACATAGTCCACCCCATGAACACAAAGCTCCGCTTGTTGGAAAGCGCGACATATCTGTTCCAATGATTGAAACGATCGTTTGTGCACTCGTATCTGAAATACCAGGGATGTCTTTGATTAATTCAACTGCGTTTTCTTCTTCTTCGTTTAGATGATTTGAAATGTCGTCATTCAGTTCTTTGATGTGCGCTTCAAGTTCTGAAATATGAGTTCGAATCACTTTGATCATCTTTGCCTGAATTGGGCTGATACAACCTTGCATATCTTTGATCAATTGTTTTTTAGGTGCTTTTAATCGTTTGGAAATCAACTTTTCTGCAAGAAGTCGTTCATAAGCTTCGTCGTCAAAAATTTCGCCAGAAACAATATAGTCAAGAAGAGCTTTTCCACTCTTACCATTAATATCGGATATTGTCCCAGATAGTTTGATATTCGCTCCTTCTAACATTTTCTGAAGTCGATTCTTTTCAGCACCTAAATCAACGATCAATGATTTTCTGTATCTACATAGTTCGCGAAGTTCTCTTTGACGTCTATTTGGAATAAAACTCGGTTTAAGAAGTCCATTCATTAACAGATCAGAAATCCATTCAGCATCTTTTACATCTGTTTTTCGTCCAGGAACTTGTTTCATGTGTTGAGCATTGACAACCATTGGGTTTAAATCATAGCCTTCAAGAATATTAAAAACAGGCTTCCAATATGAAGCTGTACTTTCCATCGCTACAGCTTCGCATTGATTGGCTGTTAACCAATCCACAAGATCAAGAAGATCTTGAGTTGATGCACCAAAAGAACGAATTTCAGTAGATTGTTTCGTTCTCAAACAAGCAACCAAAATCTTTTTGTGAACATCGATACCACAACAAACCGCATATAGTCTTTCCATAATTACCTCCAAAAATAGAAAAGCGGCCGATCTTCTGCGAATTAATATTTTTTTCTACGTTCTCGAGCAGGGCGAATTATTCGTTCTGTTTCGAAACAGTCAGTGGTGCATACAGAAGATCTTCTATCAATTTTTTTTGCGAGATCAAATCTCAAAAAAGCAACGATCTCTTCCGCTAATTTCAGTATAGCAAGAGAAAAAAGACCGAGTGATCAAATTCACTCGGTTACATCAGGAGTGGTAGAGCCCGACTGTATGGTTATTTTTTTTTGGGGAATGACCACCATCTTCTGTTTTCGTCATAAAAATACTATATTCAGCTTTGCTTTCTTTCTCATTTAAAAAAGTAAGCCTCAATTTTTTACCATCGAAGACAAAATTTAATTCATTATTCTCATATTCAATTGTTCCCATATATAGTTCGTTTTTTTCAAGCATAATTATCCCTAAATCTTTCAATTTTGAATCTCAATATTACATTCCAATTTCTATTCAATAAAAATTAAATGCCTCCGGTAATTGTTTAACTGATTTAATATAATGAGTTCCAAGAGGTGTTACATAATTAATCCAGATTAAATTTCTTAGCTATCGATTTTTGAATTTCGTATGATCTATTGATGTCTTCGTCCCAGCATTCGTTACCAATAGTGTTCATTGTTTTTAAAAGCTTATAAATCTTTTGATTTGAAAATGGTTGCTTGTTATTTTTGAATCCGCGATATGTAGAATAACTTACACCGGCTTTTTCACAGATGACCCGCATATTGAAATACTCCGACTGAACAATGAGCAGTTCTTTTAATGTTGAATCATCACTATCCCATTTACCATCGTAATCAAAATTCCATGCTAAAATCGTAAAACCCTCTTTTGTTACATATTTAGAGTAATCAGTGTAATCAAGTTTACCTTTATTTATCAATTCGAACCATTCTTTATCGCTAATCTCGATTTTTCGTGCAAACAACTCACAAAATACGTTGTCTCCGAGATCGTCTTTATGCTCTCTGTAAAAACGGTACGCTTCCATAACACTTGCAGATGCAAATGAAGGATCATATCCATCAATGGATATAATAGGATCCATATCTTTAGGGAAGTCATTTTCTTCATCCCAACTAACTATTTGACTATATTCAACTTCATAAATACTTCGAATTTTCTTTTCCATATTTTCTCCTTTGAGTAATGCAAATATGCATTACTTATTAACCATCTGTATAGTAATACATATATGTGTTGGTGTAAAGAGAAGAATAATACAAAATTGTATTATTTAAATCTTAAATCGCTCACAATAAAAAAACAGGTAAAATTTAAAAGAATCTTAATCATAAATTCATCTCTTGAACTCAATGAATTAGACTAGTTTTATTAAAATAAATGTTTGAAAGAATCAGTCCTAAAAAAATTTGAAAGTTTCCAATATAATGAATACAAATATGAGAGAAGAGAAGAAATAATTGTCCAATAATTGCATACAATGAGAGTGTGTGCCCCAATACATGATTTTCGCTTTAATGACTCAAAAATAAAGACATTAATAGAATAATTATATGTATATTTCTATTGATATGTTCAAGAAAATTTGTTGAGTGAAACTGTGCAGTTGGCAAAATGTTTGCATGTACTACGGAGGATAATGAAGATGAATGATACACAACAAAAAAAGGCTGCAAAAGATTTTGCAGAGTATTGGAAAGGTAAAGGTTACGAAAAGGGTGAAAGCCAAGCATTTTGGCTTTCATTGCTTCGAGATGTTTTTGGAGTAGAACATCCAGAACAGTTTATTTCATTTGAAGAGCAAGTTCATCTTGATCATACAAGTTTTATTGATGGAACAATCCCATCTACAAAAGTTCTTATCGAACAAAAAGGATTAGGAAAAGATTTAAACAAGCCTATTAAGCAATCGGATGGCTCGTTTTTAACACCTTTCCAGCAAGCAAAACGATATATTACTGAATTACCTTTATCTCAGCATCCGCGTTGGGTAGTAACATGTAACTTTGAAAAATTCTTCGTTTATGATATGGAACGTCCTGGTGGTGAACCAGAAGAAATTTTGTTGAAAAATCTTTCGAAAGAATATTATCGTTTGTCTTTCTTAGTCGATAGCGAAAATGAACATTTAAAACGAGAAATGGAAGTATCGATAGCAGCTGGTGAACTTGTAGGTTTGCTTTATGACGCATTTCATAAACAATATGCAAATCCAGATAACGAGGAATCTCTTAAAAGCTTAAACATCCTTTGTGTGCGTCTTGTTTTTTGCCTGTATGCGGAAGATGCGGGGATCTTTGGACATCATGGAATGTTCCATGATTACTTGGCTGAATATGAAACAAGACATATGAGAAAAGCCTTGATCGATTTATTTAAAGTGCTCGACACAACACCAGAGGAACGAGATCCATATTTAAAATACGATAATCCAAACTTAGCTGCTTTCCCATATGTGAATGGTGGGTTGTTTGCAAATGAAAATGTTGAAATACCACCATTTACAGACGAGATTCGAGAATTGTTACTCGAAAAAGCAAGTTCTGATTTCGATTGGTCAGAAATCAGCCCGACTATTTTTGGTGCAGTCTTCGAAAGTACTTTGAACCCTGAAACAAGACGTAGTGGAGGGATGCACTATACATCTATTGAGAACATTCATAAGGTAATTGATCCTTTGTTTATGGATGATTTGACAAAAGAGTTTGAAAAAATTAGTCAAATGGTTGTGTTAAAAACTCGAGATAGAAAGCTGCAAGAATTCCAACAAAAATTAGCTTCATTAACTTTCTTAGATCCTGCGTGTGGAAGCGGAAACTTTTTAACAGAAACATATATCAGTTTACGTCGCTTAGAAAATCAAGTCATCAAACTCTTGCAACGGGGTCAAACTTCCATGGGTATCGGAATTATGAATCCGATCCAAGTTTCTATCGCACAATTTTACGGAATAGAAATCAATGATTTTGCTGTAACAGTAGCGAAAACCGCATTGTGGATTGCAGAAAGTCAGATGATGAAAGAAACGGAAAAAATCGTTCTAATGGACTTAGACTTTTTACCGTTAAAGTCATATACGAATATCATCGAAGGAAATGCCTTACGCATGGATTGGGAAGAAGTAGTTCCGAAGCATAAACTTAATTATATAATGGGGAATCCACCATTTATTGGTGCAAGACTAATGGAACAAGGTGGAGCACAGAAAAAAGAAGTTCAAAATATATTTGGAAATATAAAAGATGTGCAAGATTTGGACTATGTAACTTGTTGGTATAAGTTAGCGGCTGAGTTTATTCAGGATACAAGAATACAGGTTTGCTTTGTATCAACGAACTCTATTTGCCAAGGTTCCCAAGTTCCAATTTTATGGAATGTATTATTTAATGATTATCATGTTCATATAAATTTTGCATACCAAACATTTAAGTGGAATAGTGAATCTTCCACACAGGCAGCTGTTCATTGTGTGATTGTAGGTTTTGCTGAATTTAATCGTAATGAAAAATGGCTTTTCTCAGATGGACTGAATGGGAGAATTGTTTCCAATATTAGTCCATACCTCGTAGAAGGAGCGGATATTTTCGTTGTGGCATCGAAGAATTCGCTTTGTGGGATGCCTAAAATGAACTTTGGAAATCAACCGCGCGATGGTGGATATTTTGTCATTAAAGAGGAAGAATATAATGAAATAATATATAAAGAACCGCAACTTAAAAAATGGCTTCATCCTTACATTGGAGCCGATGAATTTATTAAAGGAAAGAAGCGTTGGTGCCTATGGCTGAAGGATGCATCTCCAATGGATATAATGAATAGCAAAATTTTGTCAGAAAAAGTAGAATCTGTCCGTAAATTTCGACTTTCTTCAAAAGCAAAAACGACTAATGGATATGCAAAAGTGCCACAGCTATTCGCACAAATTACACAACCAGATGACGTTGATTATCTAATTATCCCGCGAGTTTCATCTGAACGACGTAGATATGTACCGATCGGTTTTACAACTTCTGATATTATTTCTTCTGATGCAGTACAGATCGTTCCTAATGCAACGCTTTATCATTTTGGTGTGTTGACATCAAATGTTCATATGGCATGGATGCGTGCTGTTTCTGGTAGATTAAAAAGCGATTATAGATACTCAAAAGAAATTGTTTATAATACATTCCCTTGGGCAAGTCCTACGGAAACGCAGAAGAAAAAAATTGAACAAACTGCACAGGCAATATTAGATGCGCGTGAGAAATATTCTGATTATAGTTTTGCAGATATGTATGGAGAAAAAATGTATTTGTTTCCTGAATTATTAAAAGCACATCAAAATAATGATAGGGCTGTTATGGAAGCTTATGGATTCTCCATTAAAGAAATGACTGAAAGTATGTGTGTTACTGAATTAATGAAGATGTATCAGAAGTTGGTGAAGAATGAAAAATAAATTCTTGAAAGTGATATATTTTGATGAATCGTTTGTCGCAGATTTTATGCAAATTATTGCGGGTGGAGAGCTTAAGATAACGACGGAATTTATTACAGAAGTTAATTCTGAGATGGAAGCAGATGGAGAAGCTAAAGTAAATGTAGGAACGGAAAAGAATGGTTTGTCTAAAATATTTAGTTTTTTAAGTGGTGTATCAGCAAACGTAGAGGGAGGTGCTCATGGAAATTGGGCAAAGAAATCTGATAAAATCGCAAAGAATATTATTGAAAATACTCTTTTAGCAGATTTTATTGAGTTACTTGATGCAGATAAGAGAAGAACTGCAAATAAACGTTGCGAAGGAATAAAAATATTTCCGGAGGTAATTGTCAGACCAGAAGTTAATTCTTTTTCATATATCATGCTAATTGCTCCATTTTTAAGCATAATTGATGGTGAATTATCGATCCAAGCAGATGGTATAAATACATTGAAAATAGATATTACTAAAATAGAAAGGGCAATGGAAAAAGGAAGAGGGTATTATGAATTTTTAGCTACAATCAAAGAAAATGGTCAAGAAATCGATATTGTTTTAAGGTTTAATCATAATGCTTTTAGAAATAGTTATACGATGTCCGATTTGCCTAAAATGAGACTCACATATTACGCAATTCATGTAGGACAGATTGAAAAAAATGATTTACAAGTTCAGAAGGAATTTGAATTTGGAACTAAAAAAGTATCGAAGCGAGTGGATTATACCTTAATGAATGAGAGTGAAATGCCCGCAAAGGGTATTGAAGTTTATGATGTTGTATTAGCCGGAGTGGTGGAAAATTGATGGAGAAAATAGAAGTTTATTGGGGAAAAGATCAAGATTTTGAAGAAGCCACAAAAAGTTTAAAACACAAAACTTATTTGTCAGATGTTTTGGATCATATTAGTAAAAAAGAAGTGAAGATAGAAGGTGTTCCTGAGACTGAAGAGCTTCCGATGAAAGTAGAAAATTTTTTAATTCATACAGATGATTATGGAGGTATGAAGGAATGGGCGCTTCTTGGGTTTTCTAATAATGTTCTTTGTCATTTGAAACTTGAAATAAAAAAATTATGGTTATGTAATCCACCACAAAAAATATATAAGGATATTGTTAAAAATTTTGATAAAAAGATTATAAAAACGCATGAAACATCATATTCGGAAATAACAGTTGAATCTATGAAGAAAATGGCAGATGGTTTTAATGAGGCTGTTATAGGTCAACCGCATGTGATAAAGCATGTACTTACATCCATATATGGATTAAAAAATCCAAAACGAACAAGACCTGTCACTCTGTTGTTTTTAGGATTGTCAGGTGTTGGAAAAACAGAAACTGCTAAGTACATTAGTGAATCCTTAGAGACAGAGATGGTTAGAATTCAGTTTTCTATGCAACAAACAAATAATGCTTATCAATATATCTTTGGGGCAGATCATGGTGAAGACAGCTTGGCACGTGAATTAATTAGACGTAAATCAAATGTTATTCTTTTGGATGAATTTGATAAAGTTCCCTCTACCTTCTATAACGCATTTTATCAAATGTTTGATGAAGGGATATTTGTGGATTCAAATTATTCTGTTGATGTGTCAAAATGCATTATAATATGCACTAGCAATTATCAAACCGAAGAAGAAGCAGAAAAATATTTAGGAACACCTATTTATTCTAGATTTTCAAAGGTAATATCATTCAAGCCAATAACTATTGATAATAAATTGAAAATTGCAGAGAAGTGTTATGAGAGCATAATGTCGCAAATTGATGAAGAAGATAAAACTCTTATTGAAGAAAATTCAATTTTACCTTTTTTTAACAAAGCCATTGAAAATGGATCATACCCTAATATGCGTATGTTAAAGAACGACATTGAAGATGCAGTGAACTTTGAAATATTGAAAGCAAGAAAAATACTTAGTGAGTAAAATTGGAATTTTAGCTGAGTGGTTAAATTCTACTTAGCCGCTGTCTTTAAGATATAAAATATTTTGTTATTTATAAT
>Elaine_p2__coassemble_1018_pt1 | contig 16997 bp, 12 predicted proteins | sample Elaine_p2__metabat2_high_PE_052 | metagenome-assembled genome bin Elaine_p2 | reverse complement strand
AAGCTGAATATAGTATTTTTATGACGAAAACAGAAGATGGTGGTCATTCCCCCCAAAAAAAGAACTGGCTGTTTCTTATTTAATTGGAAAAAGAGACGAAAACTATCAAACACTAGTCTTTTTGATCTCCCCAGGAACTAGTTTTAGTTCCAATTTCACTCAGAATGTGTGGTATCTTCCAGTAGCTGGATACATTGTTTGTCATCATGCCGAGAGGATGAAATTAGTATCTAAAGTGACATTTGCTAGTCCAGAGTTAGATTGTATTTATCCAGTAAATGAGTTTTTTACTTCTTCAATTGAGGAAGAAGGCAATGCATTGGTAAAAACTGATAGCTTCAACACAACTAAGACCGCTCCACAAATTTTTAAAATGAACGAGAAAGAAGTTGAAGTTAAATTTTGCATTGATAGATATTTAAGTCATAGAATTGGACAACCACCTCTGACCCTACGCTCTAGGATGGTTTATAGTTTTGAAGCAACCGATGACTATTCGTTTATTTTAGATCTTTGGCGCGTCGCAAAAGCTTTTATTAAATATATGTGTTACCGTCAAAATGTTTCTATCTCATCTATTCAGTTATATACACCAGAAGGTGAAAACAAGCTAAATAGATTCGGTGAATTATATGTTGTAGGCGAATCCAAAAGTGAAGAATTAGAAATATTGGAAAAAGGAAAATTTATTTTACTATCTGATCTTTGTGAGAACGAGGGGAAAATTCTTTCTGATCTTGCAGAAATGAAGTTATACACTAGACACATTCCTGATTCTTATCGTTCAGGATTAAATATCAATGCAGCCAGATTTGTTATGATCACTGCTGCGTTTGAATGGGAGTTCAAACGTTTATTTAAAGATAATATCTCAAAAAAAGAAAAAGAACCCGTAGCTACACAAAAAGCGATTGAAACCATACAAACTTTAGTTGATGAAAATACTGGAAAATTGAAAAAGGTGTATAAACACTTATTAAAAATTCTTAAAACACAAAGTACGCTAGAGCAAAAAGTTTTGTTTGCTTGTGATGAGTTAGATTCAATAGTTGGAGATTTAGACAGAAATTTGTATAAGTTAAATGGAATTAAAATAGTATATTCAGAAATAGCGACTAGAATAGCTCAACAAAGAAATAATTTTGCTCATGGGAATTTAGATGAGGCTTTTATTGGGGAATCATTACTGGATGTAATTTTCCTTGAGAGAATTGTTTATGCTATGCAACTTAAATATCATGGTGTTGATGATTTTAAAATTAAGAAAGTACTTGAAAAGCTGTTTAGTTAATTCAAAACGCAATTTCTTAAAGGAATGTTTTTGGAAAGCACTGATTTAGATATAGTGAATGGATGATAATTTGGATTCAATTTCTCGTTCATTTTTGCTCATTTAAATTCGATCATTCCAAAACAATATTACCGAATAACAGAGAAAAAATCTTCAAAAAAATTGATTAACAGATTAGCCAAAATACCTAAAGGTAACTAGTATAAAATACAATCTGAATAATTTATTAGGAGGATGCCCATGGATAAAATTCTTCCAGCTTTCGAAGAATCGTTGCTTGATCCAACATTACGTGATGCTTGTTTAGATATTACCGAACTTGGTATCGACAGCATTCTAGATGATGGAGTATTAAAAGCCTTTCCTTTAGTAAAATTTTTTATTGGCGTTGGTAAAACAGCACAAAATATTCATGATAGAAATTTGTTAAAGCAAACATATAAATCCAATATCGCCTTTAAAGAAAAACCCATATCACCAAAAAAAATTGAAAAGTATAGAAAACATTTAAATAGTAATCCTAAGTTTGCAGAAGAAGAATTAGGACGAGTTTTAGTCCTATTAAATTCATATGTTGATTCAAAAAAATCAGAACTACTGGCTAAATTCTTTTATTCTTATGTTAATGAAGAAATTGACTGGTCAACCTTCCACGAATTATCAGATATAACATCTCGACTATTTATATCTGATTTAGATCTACTTTTTAAATTTTATGAAAATAAAGATTTGGGTACAAGTCAAGTAAAGTCTTACCAAGCAGACAGATTAATTGCTTTAGGATTGCTGGATTTCACAATGAAGCCAACGCTAGGGACTATATCTCAACGACATTTTCGTATTAATAATTTAGGTAAATCCTTTTGCAGAATCGCTTTACAGTGAACAAGAAAGCCATTAATAATCATTGGCAACGAATGCGAGACAAAGTCATCGATAGAGCATTTATAATCCAAAATCCGATCGATAAAAGATATAATCTGGAATAGTTCTTATAAGCTTTTTGGGACGTATTACATATTCAAATCAGTCAAATAATGATTATGGTAACAGAAAAAGAGAGGATGGCAGTCCTCTCCTTTTCTGTTCATTACTGTAAAATTTAACCAATGAACTTAGATCTAACTATAAGAATCAAATAAGTATGCTTTTTATGATCGTCAAGGAGTTAAAGAAGTAACTTAGGATACTTTATGATGGTATAGAAGGAAAGAGAGAGAATTGCCATCCTTTCCCTTTCTTGTTCATCACAAATGTTATATGAATGAACTTAGATCTATCCGCAATTTGATCATAACATAATCTATAAGCCTGCTTGGCACCTGATCGAAATATAGGTCAAACACGTAAAATACCGATATATATATAGAATATTTCTAACGTTTTCACCATGCTTCCATGATCAAATGTAAGCATTAATAACCATTGAAGTCCACCACCCCCTTTTCTACATTATAGAAATTCCGTTTTCTGCAATCATAGTCTTGGCGTTCACATCATTTGCTTTAGACTTCGTAAAAAAATGATGTCATCTACGCTCAATATGCAGAGTATAGTTTCAGTTAAACTTATTTCTCATCACTTGTCTTTCCCAGATTACTCTGCCGAATATGTTCATCCAGATACTTGAATGGATATGGCCAAACTGTAAGTTGTCCAAATCTGACAAAATACGCATTCAGTAATGGTTTAATCTGATCAAAGATGAGCGGTGAATTTCCAACTGCTTTGACTTGGCGGATTCTTACTGCATTGGCAAGTGTAGCTACCATTGATTCACTCAACACACCAGAGTAATAATAGATCGCATCGTCTTTGTTATAGGATTTGATATCCAGGCAGGGGCCGAAGATCTTCCACTTATGATCTTCGCTTCTGAGATGTTGCTTCTTCCACGGTTCTTTCTGCTTCTCATGCAATTCAAAAACATCTGGCATTGTAAACAGGTCGGTATCTCGAATAGTATTCACCGCATCCCCGATCTGTATGGTCCGAATATCTTTTGGATTTTCCACCCATGGATCCATTGCTTCTATACATTTGCGATATGGTGTTTGACTCGTACTTTTTTTGAACTCATCAAATGTTTCATCATAAAATCCAAACGTCCCATCTGGATGAATCGTCATAAATGAGAATGCGATGATTTGCTGATACCTTTGATTCGGGACGGATTGAAGGATCGGTTTTCCAAAGGTTACATCTGTCTGATATCCAAGTGCAGCCCAGTCGGTCAATGTGATTTTCTTTTTTGCAAGATCCTCTTTAATTAACAACTGATTGATCACATTCATCAATGCAGTACTTACTTTATCTTGTTTTTTCAAAATACTACTTTGTGAATTTTCCAGTGTGACATGTTGAACCGAAATCCCATCAAAGATTCGATAAGGATCCTCTTCTTTTACAGAGTGTTGCTTGTAGTATTCCCGATCATGAATCAAATAGAGATTTAGTGCATCCGGATCCACGTCTTTTCCCATAGTCAGTTTGAAGGAGCCGTCTTCTTTTTGAAAGTTCTTTATCAGCTGTTTTTGAATCCCCTGAGCAAACCATTTCAAATCTTCATCTGAATCATCAAATACAATTCGAACATTTGAATCTTGAAAAAGCTCGATTGCCTTTTTCTTAAATAAATCTTTGTCTTTTTTGGAAATAGTTAGATAAGGACTATTCTCTTCATAACTTTTGAAATCAAGATGCGCTAGTCCTTCATAGGTCTCATTAAAGCGCCAGAATACATCTGAAGCCGCTCTAATTTTGCACCCTCCATATCCCCGTTCTGAAATATTCAAAAACGGAACAGTATTTCGTGAATTTCCCATTGAGCGCATGATGTAGGTTTTTTCTTCTTTTTGTTTTTCATCCTCTAATTTTCTTCTAAGTCTATTTGAAGATTTCTCCCACACGTAGTATGCATAGTCCGATGGTTTCTTCCCATTTTTTTTGAGAATAGTCTTTACCTTCTCTGACAAAGAGGTAAATGTCTTCACGTTTAGTTTCAGAGTTAAATCCTGAGTAATTTCAAACTGAAGTCCTTTAGCCTTTTTATCCTTGATCCAACCTTTGTTAAACCAGTAAAATTGCCCGGTCAGGTTGCTGCACTGCAGATTTTCCGGATCAATATGGGACAATCCATTCAGCAATAATCGAATCAAGACATAATCTTTTATTTTATGCACTTCATTATCTTTGTAATACGTTCCATCCGCATTTACCTGTACTGTCTTCATCCGTTTATTGTCCTGATCCCTCTCCATTGCCTTATCTAATGCGCCTTTATTCTTCGGATTTTTGGGCATTGCAACAAAGAACTCAGAATAGCGGGTATGACTTAACGAATAGATTGATTTATTTAATAACGGAATATCCAGCAGATAGGATCGGTATAGATTCGGTTTTTCAGATTCATCTTTACTGCAATAAACGCAGAAGATATCAAATCTATCCATTATCGCTGAGTAATTCAATGAGCAATTTAACTCATTCGTCCTGATTTTCATTATCTTCTTCTCCTTCTTTCGTCTGTTCATAGCGTTCGCTAATTTCTTGTATATCTGCAATCTGTTTAATATTCATCATTACTTCTGATCCGGAATCGACTAACAACCCTTGAACTTCATAGAGATCCACACCCTGTCTATGGTATTTGATAATCTTGTCTTGGCTTTCACCAAAGATGTTGATGATGAATACCGCATCTGCTCCAATTTCTATTGCTTTCTTGGCAGCTTTACCAATGAGGTTCGATCTTTTGACTTCTGTTTTATTACTCCAAAGTTTGAAGTCGATGAAAACGTTTCTTCCTTTCACCTTGAAGTCAAACTTTTCAAAGTGTTCTAGATTCTCAATTTCTTCAAGTTCAATTTTTCCGATCTGTTCTAGTAAGAAACGACCTGTTTCTTCTCCAAGCGCGCCTTTATAAATATTGGTAAAGAACACCGGAGACATGATCACGCCATTTGGTTCAAAGCTTGTCGCATATTCATTCTTTATAAAATAATTGCGAATACTCGCAATGCTCATAATTCGATCCAGTCTTGCTGCCTGCTCGGAAACCTCCATTGTGCATTCCTGTGTCTTCTGTATTGCTACGTCAATTTCTTTATAATCACCCTTTTGAGCAAAATAATAAGAATTTAAAGGTTGTTCTAACTTTGCGTAATTGTGATAGAGTATCCAGTTTGTTTCCTTCAAATCGACAGGAGCAGTCGGGTACTTCAATGCAGTTGAACGCATACCTTTCCAGTCATCCACCATCTGATGCGTCCAGATTTTTCTGTTCTTAATATACGTATCAATGAGTTTTTTGGTTTTTTTGTTTGCTTCGATTATTTCCTTCTTAAAGTCATATTCTGTATCTTGGTTTTGAAGAAATTGCTTGCAACAAGTCGTTAATGCCTGGAATTCCGGACTACAAATTCGCTCTGTATGTCCTTCCACCTCAAAATGTTTAGCCACTTTTTCTTCCGCATAAATATAGATATGAGCATTTTTTAAGTTAGTTCTGCAGATGCGGCCCACACCCTGTTCGAGAATACGCAGTGCATATTCATGAAAGCTGCGAGTCTTATTTAGCCCAGATTGTTTAAAGGACGTATTTTTATTGGTTTCTAAATGCGTGTTAATTGCAGTTTTTATACATTTTCCACCCTCAACCACAGATAATTCACGACTTTCAACCAACGATTCCACTTGATAGATGTACTGAATCAAACTTTCAAATGGAGTTTCATCCATACCCATATTGACAATCAAATTAGTCGGATCATCTAAATAAATCGCGTCAAAGTCTTTTTTGCTACTTTCATAAACGGTATTGGTCTGAACCAACTTATTTTCTAGATTTTTAGGTACTGGATACTGCAGGTTCTGACCAGCTCCAAGCGTCTGATAAGTGGAAATGACAAACTTCTTCTTTCCAGCTTCCAGCACTTGGGCAAGTTTTTCTTTCTGAAGGTCAAAGTCATCGGAATCCATGATCACAACTAGATCTTCCGCCTTTTCTTTCATCCCTTGTTCTTTCAGAAGTTCATCAAAGACCTCCAGTAGATAGTTGGAATTCAATTTTTTCTGTACTTCTCTAGGAAAGATGTTCAACAGACAAAGCATGGACTGAATATCTTCATGATGTAAAAATTCCTTAAAAGCTTTGGCAATGCGAAGATATCTCTTCTTGCAATAGTCAACATCACTGATCAACGATCCACTCATTTTGGTATTCAACACATTTCGACGTTTACTACTTTCGATAATCTCCTTAAATGGATCATTCAAATCACATTCATCTTGAATTAGATCCGCATGAATCTGTATTTGTTCATATCCTTCTGTAAACATTTGATGACGTTGCAACATTCTTTGACGGTCTTCTTTATTCAAATCAAAGTATTTACGACCCAAGCGATATCGCAGATATTCCAAATCAAAATTCCCCAACACTGTGGGTCTGGTTGCAGTCGCAGAGATGCCGATCACTTTGGCCCTTTTGCAAAGATCTTCCAACATCTTTTCAGGAGTTCGAGGATAGTCATACAGGAAGATAATGGACTTTAAATCATGCATAGGATCATCGTTAAACAAATAGTATTGGAATCCAGATTCATAAAATGATGATTTTCTGCCACCCCGCAGCTTCAATCGTTTGGATTTTCTACCTACCATCATTTTCTTAGCGAAATAATCACGAATTTCCGGACTGAAGTTGAATTGATGTAATGTAGTACTGACTTTATGTTCCCAGCTCAATTCCATTTCTTCCTCAGCATCGTCGCTTGGTAAAGCCTCGTACCTGCTTGAAATAATTAGTGCAAATATTGCAAACAAGTTACTCAGTCCCTTAATGCGAGCTAAAAGTGAAATCAACTGCTGGCTGTTTCCCATTCCTTCTTTTTCTTTCACTTGTGTTTTTTTCAGTCTTTGATCCACCACAACAAGCTCATTGATCTTTTGTTCAGGATTTACTTGAATCAACACACGTTTTTCCTTTCCGGAGATCATCTGTAGGTAATAAAGATCATGGAAAATAAAACTGTTTTTCGATCTAGTTTCACTGTTCTTCTGAGTTTGAATCGTATAAGACAGCTTGTAATCCTCATAAACCTGTTCGATCTTCTGCTTTAACTCTTCATAGAAGTTTTCCTCATCATCAGAAGGAACATACAAACGTGTCGGGAGTTCGTTTCCATGAAATCCAGCATTCAGTTCCTTAAACAGGCTGATCAGATCCAAAGGAGCTTTATTGTCATCCGAAATAATTCGTTTTGTATAGACACTTTTAGCCGAATCAAATTCATCAATAAAGATCACAGCATCACGCACCAACTCGCTGCTGACAAAGTAATAAGAAGGTTCTATGATCGTTGAATTCTTCAGCAAAAATTTATCCACGCTCATAAAAAGGACTTTCTTCTGATCTGAAAAAACTGTCGGATAGAGTTTTCCTACCCATTTCCAGTTGTCGTCATACTGAATCAACCGTAGTAGATCCTTCTTTCCCGTATTTTCGTTTTTTTCCTTTAGAACTTCTATCATTTCGTCGCGAATCATGTTTCGAAATGAATTTTCTTCTTCTGTCAATTTCTTCTTACGCTCTTCAATTTCTTCCAAATATTGTTCCTTGTAATTGCGATCCGATTCCGTTTTGAAGTCATTTTCCATTGCTTCCAATCTTTTCAGTGTCTTTTTTACATCATCGAATTGTTTTGTCTGCTGAATATTTTCTGGAATCAAATTCTCAACTTCATGAATTGCCTTTCGAAACTGATTGGCATTGGAATCAACGAACAAAACCTGTTCATCAAAGAGTTTTTCTGCTCCAAGTTGAATCAATTTTTCTCGGAATTCAGCAATAGGTAGGTTTTTCTTTGAGATTGTCGTGAAGATAAATCGTTTGACCGAATCCGGTTCCTTCACTAATGTTTGTGCCATTACATCTAGCACTGCATTCGTTTTCCCCTCCCCTGTTGGAATTTCCAACAAAGATAAACCTGTTGAATGTCCATTCTCCAATATTTTTTTTATTGTTTCTTCCATGTGTACCTCCCTACATGCCGGTCAAGTCAGCATTTTCGAATAAAACAAAAGAATTCAGATCTAACAACCATCATTTCAACTCCGTATCAGAGTCTTTCCTCTCTGCTTTAAGAAAGTTTTCAAGCATTCTTATTACAAATTCGTTCTCAATAAATGTAATATCGATCTGAAATTTACGTATCGCCTGCCATTTTTCTATTAGTTGATCCCATGCTTCCATACTTTCTAAGCGCCAATAATGGACATAGAGTAGGCAATGTATTTGATCAGAGTCGGGATCTAAGCCGGCTCCAAGCAAAGATATCAAGCACTCATGCAGATCTAAACCATTCCTATTGAAACAGTCTGATCCATATTCCTCATACAACTTTCGATAGAAACATCGTTCTATTTTCGAAGGATCAACTAGTTGATTCTCGAAGAATATGGAAACTGGAATATCTATAAATGCTAATAAACGAAGGTAATTATCCAGCTGATCTTTGTTAAAAAAGCGTTTAGGTACAACTGGATCTCCATGATCTTTGTACAGATCCTCCGGTTCTATTTGAAAATAAGCTGCAATATCATCTAATGTTTTACAATTTAGATTTTTCCCTTTTTCCCACTTTTGAACGGTTGTCTCCGCCACACCCAGTGCTTCTGCCATCTGTGCCATAGTTACTTTGTGATAAAACCGTTGTAGAGTTATGTTTTTACAAATATTTTGGAAAGCCATTGTTCTTCTCCTTATTTTTTAGTGTAGTTCTTTTAAAGGTGAATGTAACCCGATAAATAAGAGGGGTCATTTTGCAATAATTTTCTTTAAAACTTATGTTTTTTGTTTTTAAGAAAAGGAGGATTCAACTCATATTGAATCCTCCTCTCTTCCTTCCATCATTTTTACAGTGAATTCAACCAGATCGGTGTAGTAATGCCATTCTTCATAATTCTTGTCGAGCATCTTAACAATTGTCCTCATTTCCTCAAGCATCGATTGGAGAGTTTCTTTCAATGCTTTGAAGACACGTGGATTCCCATTGATGACTACCTTGTCATTCAAAAGTTTTTCAATGATATAATCCTGTTTGGTCATCCCAGAAACTTTTACATACTTCTCTAGCATTTCGTTTTCTTCTTCCGACATTCGGAAGGCTATCGTCTTACCCCTTAGCCTTCCTTGACGGTCTAAATTTTTATGTGACATATTATTCCTCCATCAAGCTGTTTAAAGTTCCAACCATGTTGTCTTGCATATTTGGAAACAGGTGAGCATAACGATACGTTACATGAATGCTTTCATGCCCCATTCTGTCTGCAATTGCCAATGGTGAATACCCCAGGTTAATCAGAAGAGATACATGAGAATGTCGAAGATCATGGATTCGGATCTGCGGAAGTCCAGCTTCAGCAATCCCTCTTCGAAACGCGCGTGTCAAAGAACTTTTAGTTACTGGAAAAAGTCTTCCTTCGTCATTCGATTTATAAGTCATATCGATGTAATCCTTCAATTCCTCACAAAGGAATTCAGGCATTTTTACCTTTCGAATACTTTTCTGTGTTTTAGGCGAGGTTACAACATGTTCTCCTTTGAGAATTTGGAAAGTCTTATTAATATTGACCTCCCGTCTTTCAAAATCTAAATCAGCAGCCGTCAGAGCTAACATTTCCCCTTCCCGAATTCCCAACCAGTACAAGCATTCAAATGCGTAGTAATACAGCGGTTCATTCATCATTGCCTCTCTTAACTGCATATACTGTTCTTTTGTCCAAATTGCTGTCTTGACCTCTTTGTCCGTACCCATATTCCCAACCGCATTAGCAGGGTTAGATTTCAAATTGTAGTATTTAACCGCGAAATTCAAAATTGCATTAAGCTGATTATGGATCGTCTTCAAAAATGATTTTGCATATACTGGAGTTCCATCTTCTTTTTTCTGAATCAACAATTTATTCTGCCATTCCATAACATCTTTTACCGTGATTTCATTGACCTTCTTCTTGCCAAAAAACGGTAGAACGTGATTTATAATTATGCTTTTCTTCGTTAAAAACGTGCTTTGTTTCAAACGAGGTTCCAGATGATCAAAATAAATATTGCAAAATGATTCAAATGTCTTGTCCAAAACACCATGTTCCTTATTTTTCTGTTCGTTTTCCCAAGCCAGTGCATCCCTTTTCGTTTTAAACCCTCGTTTAGTAGTACTGTGAAACTTTCCGTCTTCACCTTTAATAGAAACCTTTACATACCAGGTTCCAGTATCATTATTCTTATAAGCTGGCATGAGCTGCACCCTGAAGACCACCAAAGATCTTGCTTTCAAAATAGCTGGCATTCACTTTCCCACTTACCGTGATATAGCCCTTCTGGCTCATCTCTTCGTTAAGTTGTCGGATAATCTTATACGCCATTGGTACAGAAACAGTTAGAAATTCAGCGACTTCTTGTGCTGATAGAAATAATTTGTTTGTTTGCATTTTCTAGTCTCCTTTTCGAGGAAACAAAAAACATCATGTGGTAAGTGCCTACATGATGTTTCATACAAACTTATTTGATGATTCATCCAGAATTGCTTGTCAGTAAAAGTGAATCCTTGATATGATCACTTTACACAGTGCGATTCGTCGTTGTGTAGGTACCGATACTACCTATGCAGTTTCTAAAAAGTGCCACCTTTTTAGAAATGCTGTGTTTTTATATTTCCTACATATAGTATATTATATATGGTACCATATATCAACTGTTTTCTTTACTTTTCTTTTAGTTTATAATAGGGATAAATTCACAATCTTATCCTGATTCGTTTGTATAATTGAGGTAGTTATGGTAAGTCCAGCACAGAAAAAAGCATCACGCAAATACGAAACAGAAAAAACTGATAACCTTCGCGTTCGAGTCCCCAAGGGCAAAAAAGAACAAATCCAGAAATATGCAGAACAATCCGGTATTTCAGTTAACGAACTGATAAACCGCTTAATTGATGAAGAACTGTCCCAATCAAAAGGCAAATGACTCGAACTCAGTCGATGAATTTGCCTTTTTGTTTTGTTAAAAAGTGAAAGGAGAGAATACTATGTCTGATAAAGCATATGCATATTTAAAAGGAAGTGGAGAGGAACCTAAATTAGAAACAGCCAGTGAAGAGTACTACAACAAAAAGGAACTTTATGAATTCTACTGTCCTGTCTGCAATGGTAAAATGAGCATTTCTAGGCGGGAGTATCCAGCTACCGGTCGTATAATTTTCTTCTTCACTTCCAGGAACCATGTTAATAATTGCGAAAAACACAAAATTAACTCCGGTAGCAAACCAATCCCATATGGAGATTATTTTCTGACTTCATTGATTTTTACAGACATGAAGAAGACAAAAACTGACGTTAAAAAAAATACCGAAACGGCTAACACCTCAGAAAGCGTTGTTGAAAAAAAAGATCATTCAATCGACCCCAATATTGTTAATGAGTGGCAGAATTTTGAACACGTCACACAAATCATTAGTCTCTTAAACAATGCGAATCTTGACAACTATAGCATTCCAACTGGAGAAAATACGAGCATACCTTTACGTACGTTTCTAATCAGTGATGCTAACTATGATCATTATCGCAGTTGTGGTTTAAATAATTTAGATGGGATCCACCTTCTAATTAATCCACAAAGAGTATTTCCTGAAAAGTTAGGACTAACAAAAGATCCTAGTGCTGTATATTGTGCAGAAAGGCTTCCCAAAAGTAGAAAGAACAACGAGAGAATATACTTTAAAATACAATTCATCTCTACAGAAGCAGAAGATGCATTTAAACACAGTTACTACAGAAATAAAAATGATCCTATAAATTACATTGATCCTAGGATTCTAGTTGTTTTAGGGGATTTCAAAAAAGAGGCTAACGATAAATTCACACTCTATACAGCGGAAATTTCAGACCGCTGTTTTGCTAAATATTATAAAGAGGAACTAGCCGACCATTTATTGATAAAATAATGAATACGGAAAATCACACAATATAAAAGAGGAATTCATTCTCAACCGAATTCCTCTTTACTTATCACTGTTTTGCATTATAACCAGCCTGAATCAGCTTTGTCACATTGATCTCTTCACCATTTCGGCTTTCTGTCTGACTCTCCAAAATTGAAATTGAGGAACACAATCCCTGAATATCAACCTTAATTGGATCATGGTTTTCATTGCCTGTGATTTTTAAGCTATATATGCCAGGCTTCATCTCATAATTCCAATAATACTGGTTAGACACCTTTTTTAATCCACTATCTGTTTCAGCTCTATTTATACATTTTCTAACTTTATTTAAAGGATGCTTCTGCAACTTTTGCCAAAGTGAATACAGGAATTCTTCATCCCCAAAATCACTGCGTTTTAATCCGGTCCCTTCCATTTCATGTCCCATATAATACTGACTTTCAAGAACCGAAAAGCCTAACGAATAAAGATGTGTAGCCATATTTCTTCTCAACAGGTATGTTGTTACATCTTTTTCTCCAAGATCATATTCTGTATTTCGGTCTGTAAGAATACATCGTTGAATCCCTGCCAGACGCGATTTGGTCATACCAACTCTATCCCGCAAAAAATCACGACCTGCAATTGTCAGATCCCGTGAATTACATCGTTTTCCATACTCAAACCCTCTACATACAATAGGGAGTTCATAAACCGACTTGTAAACTCGGTCTTCATATTGATAAGGAAACCTAATTTTTTGCATTAAAAATCTTATTCTCTTTCGTAGTAAGGATGCCAATGAATCGACTAAAGGCAGCCTTCTTGGCGCATTGAAGGTTTTACCTCCTGCCTTCAATTCACTGCTATTGATCATCGTTGTCTTCGTGATTTGCAGATAGTAATGGTAACGATATTCAATCATTTCCAGAATATCTCCATAGTTCAAACCACATGCTTCGTTATTGCGTGTTGCTGTAAAGAACATGATTGCAAGCCCAACATCTTCTCCAGGCATTGCTTCCGGATCTTTAAACAAGAGATCAAATACCCTTTTTTCTTCTGAAACCGTCAGAGATTTGACAATGCGAAGCTCTGTCGCAAACTCGTCATCTTCAAAAGCCTCGTCAGTAACAAACTCCGTCGGACTAATTTCGAAGATATTATCGTCTGGGCAATACTCTGCAAAATAAAACTTGATCGGATCATAAACCAAATGTCGTATTGTTGAAGACACTGTACTGTCCGTGTAATTATTCTGCTGCTGAACAAGCTTGATCAAATCTTCCACATCTTCCATTTCGTATGATTCAACGGCTTTCCCCTTGTTGATATAGGGAAAAATGCTTGAATTATAATACTCAATATAACTATCGTTGGTTTTGGGCAAATTACCCTTATTGATCTCATCAAAATAGCGTCTAACACTTCCGATAAAATTCAATTTCAAATCAGGCGTATACTGCTCATACCTTAGATCAAATAATTCCATACGTTTTTCACTCCTTAATCGGAGTCAGCTGAATATCAAAACCAAAATCGTTTTGGATTGTAACTTTCAAAGCTGTTTCCTCGTCTGTTTTTATGTTCATCGTAAGTTCCAATGTTCCTGAAGGATTGTCATCCGAACAATAGGCAAACTCCTCAATATTGTTTATGGACATTTGTTTTGCCATTGGTAAAGATTGCTTTGTAAAAACATTCATCAACCGATCTTGCTTAAGCAATAAAATCAACTGTGAAGCATCATTTCCATAATCACAATAGTTTCTGGAAAAAGGTATTTCAGACTGTTTTCCTTGTAGATAATCAATTTCTCCGGAATTGAATCCAGCTGAATACAAGGCATAATGCCGGTAATTGCTCTTGAAAATATCACCGCCATAGTTTAAGAAATCTGTTTCTATCGTTCCTTTCTTGCTATCGGGAATTGAAGTTTTCAAGCTGTAATTCTTTCTGAGTTTTCTAACCATTTTGTTGCAATATGTTGTAAGCTTCGTTGGGGTCAATACCTTTGTAATTCCATTAAGCAAATAGTCCTCGCCTTCAACAATAGCGTGGTTATTCAATAACTCTTCTTTTTCATATCCATACCGTTTTTTCTGTTTCTCTCTTTCTTCTAACAGAATGTTTTTCAATTCTTCATTGCATGGAATTTTACGATAGGATTCTCGTCTACTGAAACTAGAAAATGCACTTCCGTCATTGAGCAACTGTTTTCGAATTAGTAGTTGATATTTATCCTTTTGAGAATTGTAATCTTCGAACAGTTGAAAATCTTTCCATTGCAGCGCACATACAATATTGCTTTCTAGACCTGTGACCAGTTTGATATACGCTCCTAAATTACGTGAATCTTTTCCTAGATTTTTCTTGATACTCTGATATATAGCGATCAGTTCAGACTTACTGAAATATTTGATTGTTAGATTTTCTCGCGACTGATAAAACGCACGATCTGCTCTTGCACTCTCCAGTTCTACATCACTTTTGATTCGATTGATCGTCGCATGTCTTTTGCGAATTCCATAATCAATCACACTTGAAATCATTGACAGCAACTGATAACGATTGACCTGATCATTGTTTTCATAAAGCTCATTGATACTCTGATCGATTGCAACAATGCTGATGTGATCCAGCTGTATACTTCCCAAATTCTGATTCGCAAGATTCCACAAAATTTCAAATTGTGATTCACCATATCGTTCCTGTATTTCGTCGTAATAAAAATACAAAAGTGTTTTCAAACTGATCGACTTACCAGAAAAAACAGTTTTATATTCTTTGCAAATTGTTTTGCGAATATCAATTTCTTCTGATTTACGCTTAACAATTTGAAACGGATAAACCATATTCAACCAGTTCAAAATTTCTTCTTCTGATTTAATTCGTCCGTTCTTTAATGTCTCCAATATTTTTTCTTTGACAGAATCATCCAGCCTATCTGCATAGGTAAGTTCTGGTTTTGCAGCATATGCACCTACTCTGTAGCTCTCATTTTTTGCATCATAACTACATCGATAATAGAACAATATTTCTTCGGTAAACTTAAATTGTTGGGCTTGCTTTCTTTGTCTATCTGTTTTTTTTAGATAACCGCTTTTATATTCTTTATTAAATTGTGAACGAAGATGCGCACTCTCAAAAAGTTCTTTCCCATCAATCTTCTGTGTAAAAGACTTTGGAACAAGACCTTGATGCTCACCTGATTTGTCAATCGAATAATGGATTACAGTTGCACCATTATTGTCTCCTTTTCGAAATACTGCATACGTTTTTCTTTTCCTAAGCGCTTCATCTACAAGTTTTAAGGGAAAGAAATGAATCTTTTCTGCTGCATATTTTTCCAACGATTTCTTCATCACATCGTTATTTCTAAACGCAGTATCATAATCAAAAACAGAGACAGTAGTCGGTTCAAATTTCTCAACCAATTCTTTGAACACCGAATTTTTATATCCGTTATCTACAAAATGATTGTTGAAAAAGCAGACATAATTTTTGTGTTCATGAATTTTCAAAGAGATATTATTGATCGAAGTTTTATCTTCCACGTAGCAACAAGTTACCGATGAAGATCTTGAAAATCCCGAACTAGTTGAACGTTTTTTAAAATGGTCGTCGAAACATTTAAATTGCCATTCATCCGTGAATACAAAGACTGTTTTTACATTGATTAAAGCAGAATCTGATGCCCACTTTTTTATGAATAATGACGAAGGATCTACAACAATAAAATTCTCATAAGTGAATTCTTCGTACACATGTGCCTGTGATGAATACAAATAATAGATCAGATGATTTTCAATAAGTTGATCACGTTTGGAATTAGAATCTAGTAAACAAAAAGAATTCAAACCAAAATTGGACCAATCAATACCCAAATCATTTTTCTTTTTTTGAATTAATTTGTTAAATTTCTTTTTCTGTTCTTCCGTAAATCGATCATCCTTTTGTAGTGCAGCATATGCTTTGTTCACATCTTTTGATAACGCAAAAAGATACTGTTTAGTTTCATCTTTTCCGAGGACATCAAATAAAATCTGACAAAATTTAATCGTTCTTTCATCGATAAATTTTAACTCTTCAAGAAGTGTCAAATCGATCTGATGGAATATTTTATAATCCCTATAGAAGTCCTTTTGATCATCTGAAAGTTTTCCAATTCGAATTTGTTCCTTGTAGTGCGATTTATAATTATCATATGCATTTTGATATCCTTCAGAAGAATTCTTTGTATGATTTCGTTTTGTCTCTGTAATTTTCTTTGTGATATTCATCGCTATGATCAAGTTTCCAGCCCTATCTATCTCATGATTCAGAAAAAAATGTGTAGCTTGATCATAATCTAGAATTAGAGAAGGCGCATTAAAACGGATGAATTGTACAAGATCTAGGTCTTTTTCCTGTTTGGTTTTGATGTAATTGACGAAAGAATCAAAGTCTTTTTTAAACGACATAAAGTGGCTAGCCTCCATCATTTATATCTTGATATTCGCAAACAAACAGCATTTTGGCAATAGCGCAATATTCAAATTATGCTTATACAGACATTTTAGTTGCCATATAAAGATAGGATTTCAAATCATTTTTCTCGTTTTTGGGTCAGGGCACTAAAAAAGCCCTTTATGTAAAGGGCTTTTCGATACAAATGATAGTGGTGGAATTATTCCCACTCAATTGTTCCACATGGTTTTGGTGTTAAGTCGTAACATACGCGG
>Elaine_p2__coassemble_677_pt1 | contig 25267 bp, 14 predicted proteins | sample Elaine_p2__metabat2_high_PE_052 | metagenome-assembled genome bin Elaine_p2 | reverse complement strand
GCCATTTTTTGTAGGTTTAGTATGTCAGAAAAAAGCAACCTATTGAAAAGGTTGCTCGCAATACAAGTGATGGATTTGTTCTAGCTTGTTGATAAAGGTAGGGTAGAGAGATTCGATATCGAGAACTCTTTGAGCAGCGAGAATGGCTTGGTCTTGCATTTGTTCATCGTCATATAAATGAGCGAGAATTTCCATGAAACGATCAAGCAAGTGCCCACCTTGCAAAGATAATTGTTCTAAAGATGCCACACCCAAATAATTTAAGTAAGCGGTAGTTAAAGAAATATAAGCGAGTTGATCTTCAGGCCAGCGTTTTAAATAGTGTTCAAAATCAGTGATGGCTTGTCCATAGAATTGTTCGGCTTTGTTTGTGTTTTGCACATGTTCAATGTTGCCTAGCTCATTTTCAATCGAAGCAATACAGAATAGGAAAAACTTCGGATCTTTGAAGGAACAACGTTTAAATTCAAAAAGAGCTTGTAAGTAAAGTTCTTCTTGCGTGATGTTAGACGCTAGATTTTCGTCATAACAATAAGCAGCATAATAAGCAGCCCTTGCTAAATATTCTTTTGAAGCAGCCGGACAATACGTTAGATATTCGCTTTGTTCTTGCCATGCCGCAAAGATTTTTTCAAAGGGATTGTATTTCGGATTTTCTGTATAAAGCTCGGCTAAGCCATCAATATAGTGGATGCGACTTTGCCAATATAAAGCACGCGGCATTTCAATATGCTGAACATAAATATTTGCTTGATCTAAACAGTTTTTGGCTTGTTGAGTTTCATCGATTAACGTATAGAAATTGGCCATTGAAACGAGAATTTCTAATCGATAACCATCTAAATCAAAAATATCAAGATCATCAACAAGCATCATGGCCTCCCATGCTTGTTGATAAATTTGTTCGGCTTGATCATAGAGTTCAAACTGTTCATAAATATCCGCAAGATTATTCAAAACGAGAGCTTTTCTTAAATTTTGCCAGTTTACAGGATAATCTTTGATGAATTCCAATGACTTGTAATAGGCGTCAACAGCGGGTTGAAATTCGCCTAATGCGCTATAGAGATCACCACAAAGAGTCCACGCCTCGCAGCGGATTCGATTAGAAAAAATGGCTGGAGAATGGGCAAGTTGATCGACAAGCGCAAGCGCCCCTTGCAGATTACCACTCTCATAGTCAAGGATGGCACCGGAGTAGAGCTGGTTTGCATCGAATTGGTTAGGATCATCGTTTGAAAGGACTTCTTGATACCATTTGTTGGCTTGTTTGAAATCACCAGTATGGGTAAAAAGAGAAACGAGACGCAGATGGATTTTTTTCTTTTGCGCTGGAGAAGGATTTGATGCCAGGGCTTGGAAATAGTCTTCTTTTGCCTTTGCCCACTCATAACAAGCGGCATAACAATTGCCTTCGTTCATCCAATCTTCAGCATCTTTTTGATCTTGGGGAATCGTGTTTAACAGGGTGATCGCCAATTTAAAATGAAGGGTGTCGATCGCACTATGGATTTGTTGTTGAATCGTTTTCATTCCTAAAGAATAAAGGAATTTGCATAAATTTCAAATTGGCAGAAGATAAAACAAAACACAAGACAAATAAAAAGCTTTCCTCTTTCAAAAAGGAAAGCTTTTAACCACAAAATAGGATAGATCTATGCTTGGTTTAAATCAGGGCGTACACGTTTTAAGAAGAATTTAGCGATTGGGGAGTTGATGATCCAATAAAATTCGCCACAATATTCACCGACTGTTGCACCAAGATTTTTCTTAAAGAAGAAGACGCCATAACCATCTTCTTCAGGTTTGAAATGCCCACTAATGCCCCAAAAGTTATAACGTTGTAGCTTATGATCGAGAGCTAAACGAATCATTTCTTTTTGATTTGCATAAGGCCCCATATAACGAGCAAGACGAGGATCACTGCCACCAAAGAGATAAACCATCTCGGATGGCGTTTCGAGATAAATTCCGGAAGCAAGAGGAATCATTTTGCGTGAATCTTCTTGTTTTAATTGTTGTAAAGCAACGATTTCTTTTTCGTTATGTGTTTTTTGTTCCTGGATTTCTAACAGGCGATTACGCTTTTTCTTCGAGTTTGGCATTTTTTCGCAAACTGCTAAAGCTTCGGCTTCTTGTGTGGAGAATTCGATTTCTTTTTGTTGCAGGAATCGATCATATTCTTCGACATCTAAATAAGCAGTGGATAAATAACCATGATCACCAAACGATTTCAAAATGTTCAGGCGATGATCTTTAGCCCCAGAACCGAAGTTATGTTTTTCGGCACTGCATTCTAATAATGCTTCAAATTCATCAAGGTTCACATCGTCATTGCCGTTTTTTCGAATAGTGACGATATAAGGTAAATCTGTTTTCTGGAAAGAACGGCGGGTATTACCGGCCATTTCTTTCAGTAAATCTTCCCAACTATATTCTTCAAGACCGTTTTGTAAAGGAAGGGCAAAGCCTTGAGAGGATTGGGGAAGATTTTTTTGGAGATCAATCCAAGAAACCCAACGGGATTGTCTAGCTTCGTCATAGCCAATCCATAATGGCGATAAACCAAATCCACAGCGTTTTAACATTTGACGATAGTCTTCATTACAGAATGATCCTTCAACCACGTTTCCGTTTTGATCGTGTTGTTGATATTCCGTATTACTTTCGACCATCCAAACGATCGCATGTTCTTTTTTGAGCTGCTTAGCAACGCCTTGAGCAAATTCTTGGATGAATGATTCATCGCAAAATAAATTTGGCGTTTTCACAATCCATTCTCTTGGGCTTGTTCCGTATTTAAACAAGCGTAAAGCTGGACGTAAAATAACATAAGTCGCAATCAAAAGTTCGTCGTTTTGAAAACCACCAAAAATTTTGACGTGATCTTGTTTGGAGGTGTAGCGAACAAATTCAGTAGACTGCATAAAGTTATAAGCCATTTGAGTTTGTTTTAAAAACGCATCATATTGTTCGATGCTTAAAGAACGAATATCCATCATAAAACCTCGTTTCTTCTTGTGTTTTGTATTGAACAAAGATTTGTATATTTGAATTCAATTTTTGAAGTATCGTCTTTATACGAGTTCTTATTCTATAATAATAGGTAAATAATTGCCATATTTGCCCTACATTTAGACAAATACCGATTACAGTCCCCACATTGAGATAGGCAATGGAAAACAGTGGGAAATTCCAAAAATCAAAAAATTGAAAAAAAGATAAAAAAATTATTAGAAGTACTTGCATTTGAGTTAGAAATAGTGCATTATAACCGAGCGAGGTTCGAGTGCTTCACAAAGAACCTTCAAGTCTAACCAACTTCAAAAAGCGGTCGAAAAAAACTTTAAAAAAGTGTTTGACAAGCTGAAACGAATTGGTTATACTGATCAAGCAATCAAGCGATGGAGGCTTAGCTCAGTTGGGAGAGCATCTGCCTTACAAGCAGAGGGTCAGCGGTTCGAGCCCGTTAGCCTCCACCATCGTGTTATGGAGAGATAGCGAAGTGGCTAAACGCGGCTGACTGTAACTCAGTTCCTTAGGGTTCGGCAGTTCGAATCTGCCTCTCTCCACCACTTGCAGGTGTAGTTCAATGGTAGAACTTCAGCCTTCCAAGCTGACTACGTGAGTTCGATTCTCATCACCTGCTCCATTTACCAAAGCAAGGACCTGGAAACAGGTCCTTTTTATTATGTTTAGATGAAATCGATTTTTCTGTATTTTGAGTGTAAGAAGTGATGTCTCTAGATAGTTTTTTACATCATGATCGATTAAAATAGGATTGCTCATAAATAAAGGGCAAGGAAGGGAACTCAAATGGAAAAAGTTTCAAATACAGCATACTCCGTTGGATGCGATGATTACGATATCGATCTATTCGAATCTCAATACAAAGTCCCACACGGAATTGCTTATAATTCTTATCTCATTCAAAGTGAAACAGGTGTTAACTTATTAGTCGACACTGTTGATAAACGCAAAGCGCAAGAATGGTTAGAAAATGTTGAAGAAGTTTTAAATGGCCAACCTTTAAACTACTTATTAATTCAACACCTTGAACCAGATCATTCTGGAAGTATTGATGTTATTTTAAATGCTCACCCAGAAGCGACTGTTGTATGCAGCGCTAAAGCTTGGCAGATGATGGAAAATTTTGCGGTTAGCACAATTGCACCAGAAAAACGCTTAACAGTTAAAGAAGGCGACACATTAGATTTAGGAGATCGCTTATTACACTTCGTTCAAGCACCAATGGTACACTGGCCAGAAGTTATCGTGACTTATGACGATAAAGATAAAGTGCTCTATTCTGCAGATGCTTTCGGTAAATTCGGTACACGTGATGCCGATGAACCATGGGAAGAAGAAGCTCGTCGTTATTTCTTAAATATTGTTGGAAAATACGGCAACCCAGTTCAAACTTTATTGAAAAAAGCCGCTAACTTAGATATTCAAACGATCGCAGCAACACATGGTCCTTTATTAAAAGACAACTTAGGTCATTACATTAGCTTATATGACACTTGGAGCTCTTATCGTCCAGAAAAAGACGGCATTCTTGTTTTAGTTGCATCCATTCACGGACATACAAATGTTGTAGCGCATAAAATGGTTGAAATTTTAGAAGCAAAAGGACAAACCGTAAAATTAATGGATATTACACGTTGCGATATTCATGAAGCAGTTGCACAATGCTTTGTTTATCCAAAAGTATTATTGTTAGCTAGCTCCTATGACGCTGGTGTATTCCCACCAATGGAAAGATTATTGACACTTTTAACGCACAAAGCGTTCCAAAAACGTACGATTGCGATGATTCAAAATGGATCTTGGGCACCAACTGCCGCAAACGCAATGAAAAAGATTTTAGAACCTTGCGCTAATCTTCAATATGTAGAACCTGTTGTAACAATTAAAGCTTTACTGAAAGATTCTGATCTTCCAGCATTAGAACAATTAGCAGACAATTTAATTGCGGCAGAATAACGATTTATCAAACGATAGAGAAAGGCTTAAAAGCGAGTTGCAAGTCAATCGATTAACGATTGATGCAACTCGCTTTTTGTTTACTTATTTTTAAATCGATCGACACGATTTTAGTGCTCGTGATGGAAAGAATGTTCCTATAAAAGGCTAAGTTTGAAAAAGATCATTATCCCAAATCAACAAACTTCTTGGACAATATGGCAAAAACAAAAATGAAAATCGACTGCAATTTGAATTCTTTATTTCTTTATGGCCATACGCAAATGATCTTACAAAAAGGGAAAAGTGAGGGATTTTGGATATATAAAGCAAAAAAACGTTGTGAACATAGACCATAATTGCTCGATGCATAATATTGTTTCGGTTTTGGATAAGAAAACAATAAAGAATTAATTTTTTATTAAACAAAATCGATGGATTGACAAAATTTTTTGATAGGGGTTACATTGAATACGCGAAAATTCCAGAAAAAACGCGATACACGAAAAAAAGACAAAATAATAAATAAGATTACGTGTGTTTACAGAACTGGATTAACAAAAAATCTAGTGGCGATTTTGAAAAAAATAAAACGAATCCTCATTTGATAAATAGATGAATCTTACTGGTTGAATAAATGAATCAAATTGAGGCTCAGATATTGGTATAAGAAAGGGATTTTATGAAAGGAAAATCAAAAAAAACATTTGCGATTTTAATCTCAGCCATTATGGGAATTTCTTCATTATCCATGGATACAAGTCCACTTATGGCCAAAGAACGTGAGCAATATGTTTTGACGGAGGACAACCATTCAAAAACAGAACACTCCAATTGGCTGCAATCGATTCGTACTTTCAACAAAGAACGACAAAACGATCAAGAACAAAGAGAAGATGGAATCTATTTTGATCCGCCATCTTTTTTAGAGCCCTCGCCAATTGTCAAAGATGAGTTTGGAATATGGCGATATCAAGCTAGTGCCAGTCCAGAAGTACCATTCAGTCAAGAACAATTATTAGATGAACTGCCTGTACAAGTCACGATTGTTTTGAATGGTCAAGAATATGGGATAGATCTAGATCCTTCTTGGTGGGATCTTTCTTTATTTGGGCCAAGTCAATATGAAGGCGAATATAAAATTGTTTTAAATATTCCAACAGAATATTTGCCAGAAGGATATGCACAAGAACCAAAAGTCGAAGTGTTTGTCCAAATGAGACAAGAAGATCCACAAGGAGATCCAATCGATCCGATCACAAAAGAAGATGGAATTTATTTAGAAGGGACTCATCTTATCCAAGAGGGGATTGGAACGTGGCGCTATCCATTTTTGGCAAGTGAAGAAGAACCTTTATTCAAAGAACAATTATTGGATGAATTGCCCGTCCAAGTCACGATCGTCTTGAATGGTCAAGAACATAAGATTGCGATTGATCCTTCGTGGTGGGATTTATCTGCATTTGGTTCAAGTCAATTTGAAGGGGAATATCGAATTGTTTTAAATATCCCGCTTCAATCTTTACCAGAAGGATATGAAGATCAATCGGAAATTGCAGTAGTTGTGCAAATCACGAAAGATGAAAATTTAGAGGATAAAGTTCTTAAAGAAGATGGAATCTATTTTGATGGATCCAATCTTGTTCAAGATGAAAAAGGTGTATGGAAATATCAAACAAAGGCAACGCAAGAAGCACCACTCAGTCAAGATCAGTTATTGAATGAACTGCCCATCCAGCTAGCGATCGTCTTCAATGGTCAAGAACATAAGATTGCGATTGATCCTTTATGGTGGGATTTATCTGCATTTGGTCAAAGTCAATATGAAGGGGAATATAAAATTGTTTTAAATATCCCAACAGAATCTTTGCCAGAAGGATATGATTTGACAAAACCAATTGAAGTTCTCGTGCAATTTGAACAAGCAACGATTACGGAAGAACAATTACAAGCACATGAATTGAAAACAACCGTTTCGCCAAGAGGAACAACGATTGATTTGTTCAACTATCCAGATAATTTGAAAGTCGGACAATTTGAATTCAATGGCGGGGGAGGTTCGATCGATGCCAATAAATGGACCGGAATTCTAGGGGAAAAAGGGGATCGTCCTCTGAATCAAAAACGAGCAATGCAAAATCTTGTTCAACCGACTTTGGATGATGGCTATCCGCATTTATTGGCAAATGGAAATCCAAATCTTGTAGGTTTGACGACAACAGGAATTACACAAGAAACTTCCTTAGCTCCATTATTTGATGGAACTTATCCGGGTGTTCGTGGCGCGCAAGGATTATTACAAGTCGATCAACAAGGATATTTCTATTACAACAGTAAACAAAACTATGCAACATTAGAAAAAACAGAAAATGGATATGGCAATCGCTTTAAAGTTTATGATGTACCAAGAAATATCAAAGACAATAATATTGCGGGAAATATACAAGATCCAAATTATAACTTACAAGGCCAATTTTTCCCTTTTAACCCTGCAATTTATAAGACGACAAATGGAGAAGTGAAATCCATTTTTAATGAAAATAATGGTCAATTAGAAAACAACTATACAAATGAAAACCGCACTTATCATTTTGGTGTGCACATGTCGACGCGCTTTATCCATGAAAATGGAGGATATACCGATTCTAATCAGACTACGCCAGTGACATATGAATTTTCTGGGGATGACGATGTTTGGGTGTTTATTGATGGCGTATTAGTTGGCGATGTGGGTGGAATTCATGATGCAATTTCATTAGAAATTAACTTTGCGACAGGCAATGTTGTTGTCTTTTCTAAACAAGCTGATGGAAGTCGCGAAGAAGTCAAAACTACACTGAAAGATTGTTATGGTCGAGCGAATAAAACGATAAATTGGATCGATATAGGAAATAGCCAATATACATTTGAAAATAATTCTTATCACACTCTAGATTTCTTTTATTTAGAAAGAGGTAAAGGGGCTTCGAATATGCAATTGAAATACAATTTGTTAGAAGTTCCTGAAAGTAGCATTATCAAACAAGACCAAATCGGCCAAGCTGTTCCAGGTGCAGAATTTGAACTCTGGTCTGGTAAAGGACAAGAACAGAAAGATACATTACTGGCCAAAGGAACAACGAATCATGATGGAACATTTATTTTGATGGATGCAAGAGTGGGTCATGAAAATAAAATTTTATCTTTAAAAGAGCTATATGAAGATGGTTTTAGAGAATTGACCCTTCGCGAAACGAAAATCCCGGATGGTTATCGTGGCCAAGTCAATGTGCCATTAAAACTGGTGGAGAATAGTGAAACTAAGGGAGTCACTTTAGTTAACGAAGATCCATGGTCAACAGGTGTTTATGCTTCACCAAAAGTGAGAACGGAAATCCCACCGACAGCTTATATTTATACGGAAAATCAAAAAGGAAAACCGGTAACGCTAGAAGAACAAAAAAATGGAATTGTTTTTGCGGTTTTACAAAAGCGGGTGCATCAAGATAAATCCTATGATGATCCAAGTGCATGGGTTCCAATCTATGGGGATCGAGAGCACGGTTGGCATATGATTCAAACACCAGGAAATGTATTAGAAGATGTTGTTTTGGCATTTAAAAAACAAATCGATCAAGGGTATCAATCACAAATTTTCTCATTATCAGCCAATGGTGTAATGGCGGTTGAAATTGATGATTTACCAGGTGATGTTCAAACTTATTATTCCATGTTACCGAATGATCAAAAAGATAAAACAGAATATGCGTTAGGTTATTATTATTCCTCATCACCAACGATTGATGGCGTCGATCACACAAACACATGGCGTTTGGATTCAGATGCAGCTTTAGCTCAGAGCAATGGACAAAACTTTGGTCGTTTTTTTGCGACTCATATCCTTGTCCCCAATATAAAAAATACACTATATGTCCAAAAGACAGATGAAAATGGAAATCTATTAGTGGATGCGCAGTTCTCCTTATATACACAAGATCAAGTGAAAGAAGAAAATGGAGTGATTCAACCGATAGATCCTGCCATCGCCTATGATACGATCACGATTCAACAGGATGGTGTGATCGAAAATGTCGGCAGTTTTCCATCTGGATCCAAAAATACAATTCTAAAAGAAGGAACATACTATTTGATCGAAGATCGGGCACCAGATGGCTATATTCGCAATCCTCATGCAACGAAAATTATTGTGAATTCACAAGGCGTATATGCGAATGCGGGGAAAGAACAAGACGGAATTGTTGTCGCAAGAGGTGTCGGTGGCGTTTTAAAATCGATGTCCCAATTTGCGACAGAGGATGAAATCAATAAAACACTCAGTTCCATTCGAGCGAATATGGAGATCACAGATTCTGAACAATTAGACTTTACCCATGCAAAGCTTGGCGGATCGCCTAAAGAAATGCATTTAGAATACAATGCCGATGATCGCGTCTTGCAATATGGGGCAATTGAAACTGAAGACAATCCCAATCGAGAAATCCAAATTCAAACCGATACTGGATGGTCTAAGCTCAATATTTATCAATGCCTAAAAAAGCATGGTAAAGACTTGCCTGATCACTCGTCTATAGAAAATTTAGGCAATAAAGAAATCACAAATTTATTCTCGAATACGGTGACGGTCATTGTGGAAAACGAGCAAACCAATCCATTGTCGATTGAAAAAATCGTTGAAGATGTTCAACATACGGCAAAAGTTCAGCCCTATACATTTGATGTGCAACTGTCCTATGGCCCCAATCAAACACCAGTTTCGGGAACTTATCCAATCACAATCACCACTAAAACTGAGGGTCAAAATCCAGTAGTTGAAACAGGAAAATCGATCCAATTTGATTCTGAAGGAAAAGCGAGTGTTGAGTTACAAGCGGGATGGAATGAGCAAGGTCAAAACGTCTTACAAAAAGTGGCGATCATTAACTTGCCATTAGGCATTCAATATACGATTGCAGAAACGACATCGGGTCAATTTACGACAAAAGTCAAAAGCGATACCCAATCGCAAATGAATGCGAATACGATTTCTGGAATGGTTGAGAAAACAGAAGATCACAAATTTAAAAACAGTGAGATTACTTTTATCAATACCTATACCCATTTTGAATTCATCAAAGTCAATAAAGAGGGCAATCCTTTACAAGATGTTTTATTTGGCCTATATGAATTCGATTGCCCAAACCATAATGACACGCATCATGATCAATTGTTGAAAGTTGATCTCAAAACAGGAGATTTGATCGATCCGCAGCCTTGTTGGAAGAAAGTAGGGACTTTCAGTTCTGATGCACAAGGAAAAGTGACGTTATCGAATTTAGTGGAAGGGAAAAAATACCGCTTAGTCGAATTGAAAACAGCGCCAGGCTATATCCTTGCGCAAGGACAATGGACGATCCAAGAAAATCAAGATCAACAATTTGCGTTTGGACAAAGTATCGGCAATCCGCCAGCAGTCGAATTTAAAGAGGGGAAAAACTATCTCTATAACTATAAGCCGCATGAATTGCCACTAACGGGAGATCAAGGCAATACGTCCTTTATGATTTGGGGAACAGCCTTAATGTTTTTTGCGGTTGTTTTGTGGATCATCAGTCAGAAAAGGAGAGTTACAAAATAGACAATCCAACGAAAATATCAATTTTTGATGTAAGAACAACGTGTTTAAAACGCGGAACGAAAAGAGGATATTAATAAAATGGAGACCATATTCAATAAAATTAAATTTAATCAACTATTTGCGATATTGATGGCGATGTTCTGTGCGTTGTCATTGAGTTTCACGAGTGTACATGCCATTGGCCAAGAGGAGAAAGTTACGGTCAATGTGCAAGTTGAACCGGGCGATACGGTTGATATCTATAAAATCATCGATGTGAATTATGATTTTACAAGTGATCAACCACAAAACCCGATGTATACATGGGATGCCAATATCGCAACATGGATGAATAAGAACCATAGCGATAAAGGATACGTTGGCGATAACAACGTGGTAAACGAATCCTTTAGTGCCAATAAAGGCAATCCCGAAGCATTTCAAGGCTTTTTCCAACAACTCGCTGCAGCACTTGAAACGGGAACGATTACGGGAGTCACAAAAACGACAACTGCCTCTAGTCAATTAGGAATGGGGGAATATTTGATTGTTGGAAAAGCAAACCAATCATCAAATGTATATTTGCCAACCACGATTGTTGTTGCCCCAACCTTTGATGATCAAACGAAAGCTTGGAAACTGGAAGTAAAAGCTAATGATGGTGTTTTAACACCAGGACAAGATGGCACTTATACCGTAAATTTAAAAGGCTCGACCTTGACATTTGATAAATTCATCAATGCTAAAGATCAAGCGTTAGTCGATATGAAAACAGTGGGGATTGGCGATACAGTCAATTATGTATTAAAAGCCGCTATTCCAACTTATCCAGCAAATGCAACAAATAAAACATTGACCATTGAAGATACGGCTGGAATAGGTCTAACTTTACCTGCAGCAACAGATATAAAAGTTTATTCAGATGAAGCTTTACAAAATGAAGTAACACAAGGTGTGGATAAAAAAGTTGAAGGACAAACAGTAACGATCAATTTAACTTATGACACTTTGGTTCAAGCGAATGTTTCTACAATTTATGTCGCTTATACTGCAACTGTGAATGGTAATGCCCCAGAAGTAGACGCATTAAAAAATACCGCTAAATACACCTTTGCCAAAGATCCTTATGTAGAGGGTGCAAATGGAGAACTAACAGATACTGAAGTTGTTTTTACGTATGCATTAGACGTTACAAAAGTTGCTGAAGATCAAAATACTCCACTGGCTGGAGCGCAGTTTACATTAAAAGACAATCAAACAGAACTAATCTTTGTGAAAAATGGTGAAGGAATTTATACCCTTGCTAGCGCAAATGATCAAAATACAACGAAAATATTAGAAGTGGATAGCAAAGGTGAGCTTGTATTAAAAGGATTAGATACTGGAAGCTATACGTTGACGGAAATCAAACCAGCAAATGGCATGGTTCTTCCTAAAGATCCGACAATCAAAGTAACCTTAACCGACACACAACCTGATGGGACTTTAAATGAAGGTAAGGTTGAATCGAGCATTGTTCCAACGACTGATGGAAATGAACCCAAGATTTCAGGAAATACATTGCGCTTTAAAGTGGTGAACTCGAATAAAGCAAATTTTGAATTACCAAATACCGGTGGTATGGGAACGTTGGTGTTTACCGTTGGCGGAATTCTTTTAATGGCTTTTGCGGTAATCTATCTTGTCGCAACGAGAACAAAAGAACATAAATAATGTATGCATAAACAGGAAAAACAAACAAAACAACCGAAACGTTTAAACATCCTAGTGCCAATCATGATCTTCATGATTGGCGCTGGGATTTTCCTTTATCCTGCCGTGTCTAACTATTTCAATACACTTCACCAAAACGAGACGATTCAAACGTATCTAGCTAAGTTGTCTACGGCTGATCAAGAACAACTAGACTCGCTATGGAATGAAGCGAATCTTTACAATGACCAATTAGCAGGAGAAGTTTTACACGATCCATTTGTTGCGGGAAGCGGGTATATGATCCCGGAAAATTATGATCATGTTTTGAATCCACAAGGCGATGGCGTCATGGGTTATCTTGAAATCAAAAAAATTGATGTTCATTTGCCGATTTATCATGGCACGAGTGAAGAAGTCTTAAAAAAAGGTGTCGGTCATCTAGAATTTACATCTTTACCGATTGGGGGATTGAATCGCCATTCGGTATTAAGTGCCCATCGTGGTTTACCAAGTTCACTTCTTTTTTCACGCTTAGATGAACTTGAAATTGGCGATACGTTTTATATCCATTTGTTAAATGAAGTCCATTGTTATCAAGTGGATTCGATTGAAACGATTTTGCCTGAAGAATTATCGTTTTTACAATTAGATCCCAATCAAGATTGGATCACACTATTGACGTGCACACCTTATGGCGTCAATACGCATCGCCTACTCGTTCGTGGTCATCGAATTGCATATGAGCAACCCATTCAGGAAGAACAACAAGCATCCTCATTACCGAAATGGCTAAAAGAATATGTGGTTTCGATTGGCATTGGTTTAATCGTATTATTGCTTGTCGTGGCCGTTTGGATTTGGCGCAAAAAGAGGAACGATCATGAATAAGCGTTGGAGAGGATTGATTTTCTTCGTTTTATTAATTTCGGGATTTTTTCTGTTGATCTATCCCAATGTCAAACAACTTTATGGCACGCATCAAATCACGAAGACAGTGGTTGAATTTAAAAAAGAAGAAAAACAATATAGTGAACTTTACGATCAAATGCAGGCCTACAACGAACAAATTGCTTTGAACCAACAAAGTGGACTCAAGGATGCCTGGAGTTTTGAACATCACGATTTTGATTTTAGTGAATTAAATACCGATGAAGATATGATTGGCTATATCACCATTGAAAAAATGAAGATGGAATTGCCTCTTTATATTGGAGCAACAGTGGACAATATGAATAAAGGCGCTGTCGTTTTAGGACAAACGAGTATGCCTATTGGCGGTAAAAATACCAATTGCGTCATCGCCGCCCATCGCCAAACGTATACAAGTCCAATGTTTCGTGATATCGAGTTGTTGGAAGCAGGGGATGTGATTGTCATTCATAATCCCTGGCAACAATTGGAGTATGAAGTAGTCAAAGCGATTGCGATTGAGCCCGATGATATTGAAGCAATCAAGATTTTAGAGGGACAAGATATGATTACTTTAATGACTTGTCATCCTTATCCGGAAAGTTATCAACGCTATGTCGTCTATGCGCAAAGAAAAGGAAATGAAAAAATAGAAGTGCCTTACCAAGGCGTAGAACATGTTTCAAGTCAAAGCCAATTAGACATCGAACAAACACTTCAAAACGTAGGCGTAATCTTCTTTTTGATCGTACTTTTTTTGGCGCTAGCGAATAGGATCTACCAATATACGCACAAAGGAACATAACGTTTAAATCATAACCTTGAATGAAGGTCAACATAAATAAAAAGCGAGGTAACCTTGAACAAAGGAGAAGGCCTCGCATTTTATTTGAATTGAAGCGAAAATAAATATTTATTTTCACTGCAGAATGACTTGTTGAATTTAGAGTGAGTTTCAATTTAAAGAGAGAAGAGAATGCCAATCGCTGCACTGAGGCAAATGATGGCAATGGGATGAATGTTTTTAAAGATTTTTGTAAAAAGCCAAATACCAGCCATGATCACAAGGGTTAGTCCAAGTTGCGCATTGAAGACTAGTTGCTTGTCCGGCATGATGACACTGATGAAAACGCCAATTGCAGCAGAGAGAATCAATGCAGCTGTAGCAGGGCGCAAACCATAGAACATATCTTGGACATAAGGATTTTTACGATACGCCTGGAGCACTTTCGCAATCGCACAAATGACAATCACACTCGGTAAAACGAGCGCAAAAGTTGCCCATACTGCCCCAAAAATATTATTGCCAGTGACGTGGTAGCCGACATAAGTGGCCATATTGACGCCAACGGGTCCAGGTGTGGATTCAGAGATGGCGATCATATTTAACAAATCGCTTTCGGTAAACCAATGGTAGCGTTCCATCATTTCATAGAGAAACGGAATGGTTGCTAAACCACCACCAATAGAGAATAGACCCGTTTTAAAAAACTCGAAAAATAATGTTAACCAAAGCATCATGATGCGTCACCTTCTTTTTGCGATTTTTGTTCTTGCTTTTCTGTAGGATGATCTTCTTGCTTGCTTTTTTGTGGAACACCGGAATTCGCAAATTTTAATGCCGGAGAAACGCCTGTTTTCTTTTTGACGATTTGGCAATAGATCAAAGCACAAATCATGGCGAAAACAACACATAAAACAACAGGAAGCCAATTGAAATAAGAAGCCAATAAGATCACCAAAAAGATGACAAGACCATATACGTCTTTGACGCCGGTTTTCATCATTTTCCAAACGGCTTGACCGATTAAAACACAAACCCCAATGCGAATGCCGGCTAATGCGTGTTGGACAATTTCTAGACTTGCAAATGAGGTCATTAATGAGGCAATGAAAATAATGATGACAAGCGATGGAGAAACAACGCCTAAAGTTGCAATGGCAGCCCCTTTCCATTTCTTTTTCGTGTAGCCAACAAATGTAGCTGTGTTGACGGCGATGATTCCAGGCGTACATTGACCAATCGCAAAGTAGTCAACAAGTTCATCATAGGTCGCCCAACCCTTTTTTTGGACGACTTCTTTTTCTAGCATCGGTAGCATCGCAAGTCCACCGCCAAAGGTGAATAAACCGATGCGAAAGAAAGTCGCAAACAAATCTAAATAAATATTCATCTGTTCAATTCCTTATCTTTTTTATCCATTATTGAATTTTGAATACGTAACATATTGTAAACTTTTTTAGATCCAAGATTGTTTTTAGAATGAGTTTGAATCGGACTGAATCTTGTTATATAACAAATGTTCAGAAAAGATTTCGTTTTCTTTCGTGGGCAAATGGATATAAATCGTTACAATAGTAAGAGAGAATGAAATCAATCTTTGGATATAGATTTATCTTAATAACTCAATAAAACTTTTGGGTAGTCTAAGTGGAAATGAGCTCGAGAAAAAACGTGGAAACCACTTTAAAAAGAAAAAGAATCTGACGATTCTTGGATGAACCATCCGCTTTTAAGCAAAAAAGTGGATAGAACATGACAGATCCTTTTTATAGAATTGGATTTGGAGTGACAAAAGAGTAAAATACTTGCTTGTATTCAGATTTTGCGTGAATTGAGGGCAATAAAGTTTTCAAGTTTGTCTATTTATATCGGGTTAAATAGACAAGTTGCAAAGCACTCGATCAAAAAAGAATTTTGAGCAAACGAAAGGAGTTTGTTTGTGAAACAAAACAAAATGCTTGCCGTAATGCTTTCCAGTGTATTATTTGGAGCAACGTTAGTTGGATGCGGCTCATCTAACTCATCAAAATTAAATGTATTGAGCACGAAGACTGTGGAACTTGGAGATCCTGTTATTTTAGATCCAGCAGAATTTTTAGCCGATAATTCGAACGATATTGATGTGGCTGATATTACAGTTGAATCGGATTTAAAAACAGATGACTTCCAATATACATACAATCAAATGAATCAATCCGTTACTTCTAAAGGAAAAGACTTTTTAGGCTTAGGAACTTATGAAGTGACATTAAAATACAAAGATCAATCTTATCCAGTTCGCTTAGTCATCAAAGATACAACGATGCCAGAATTTATTTCTCCAGCAGCAGTTGTGACAGTGCCAGTGGGCAATGAAGACTATAACTTCTCTAATGTTTATCGTACTCGTGATAAAGATAATGTTACGATTAGTATCAATGGCGATTACGATTTAACAACAGAAGGGAAATATCCAGTGACTGTTGTGGCAACAGATGCATCTGGAAATACGAACTCATTAGAAATCACGATTAAAGTCGTTGGGAAAAACCAACAGATTAGCGCAAGTGATCAATTTGATAACGAAGTGCCATCTGATCCAGATTCACAAACAGATAGCAGCACAAATGATGAACCTGTGATTAATGACAATGTGAATCAAAATCCAGGAGCGCAACAACCTAATGCTTGTCCAATTTCTAATGCCCCTGTCGGAACATCGGTTTACTATTCTTTCAGTGATTTATATACAGCTGGAACACAATGGAATAGCCAAAGCCCTTATAACTACTTCTTCTATTTAGAAGGCCAAGACGATTGTGGAAATAAAGTATATTTCTTAACAACAGGAACATCCTCACAAACAACCCCACCAATCGTTACAGATCCCGACAATTCAACGCCAACTCCACCAACAACAGATACCCCACAACAAGAATTACCCGAATAAATGAATTCAAGTCCATTTGGCCATTGAGGCTAAGTGGACTTTTTCTTTTGGAAAAAAAGCAAAAAGAAAAACCGGATTGATTCAAGATAGTCCGGTTTTTCTGGAATGAGTGAAATTACCATAAAGCGTAAGCTTTAATTAAAGTTTGTTCAGTTTGTTCGGGATTGAGAACAACTGGTGAACTTGCAGAAAGTGGATCATAAGCAAGCCAGTTACCTGCTTCATCTAAACCATAAACGGCATAGAAATAAGGCGCTTCAATTGTTCCGGTTATTAAAATGACCGGATAACCATAAGCAATTTGATCAGTAATGAGCGTTGAATAGTTCAATAACGGATTGAGGTTTACGCCAAACTGTCCAGAAGCAGCTAAAACGATGTTGTCGTCAGCAGAAACAACGGGATTTAATGCATATCCCGCCTCATTTGCCCATTGCGCAACACGATAGGGTGTGAGTGTTGGGTCGTCTAAACAAAATGAGAAGACATCAGCAATGACAGTTGGGGCGGCGCCATTAGCGGCAAAGCAACCAATGCCATAATCGATATATCCCCAAGCAGGATCAAATGTTTTCAGATCCGGCATTTGTTGGGTTACATCACCAAGTGTAACTTGGTTTGGATCAATAGCGGCCGATTGGCCATAGCTCATCACAAAATCAATCATATCTTCATGTTCGGCCACATTGATGACATTCATTGGAATGGAGTCTGGTTTTGTGAATAAGTTTTTAAATGCTTCAATGCCATTTTGACTAGAAACGCTCGTTAAGTGATCCGCTTGTGCTTTGGCATCAATATTGCCTTCTAATGCTAAAGAAAGGGTGTTGAGTTGGCTTTGATCATAAGCTTGTAATGCCGCAAATTTGAGATTTTCAAATGCTTGATCGCTCCAACCTTCTGGTTTGGTTAACGAATGAATCGTATTGGCATAGTCGTTATATTGAGTTTTTTCTTCTTCATAGAGTGTTGCTAGAGTATTACCTGTAGCATCTTTGCCTAAATACCAAGACACCCCTAAAGAACTACCAATTAAAGCAACGGATAAAAGCAAAGCAGGAACAAGAAATGGACGTTTATGTGTTTTAGTTCCGGCTTGGTTCATACTTGACTCAAGCTTAGAGGCAATTGTAGCTTGCTCGATCGTATCGTCTAGATCCTTTTGTTTTGTGGAATTTTGATCTTGTTGCAAAACACTTGGATCGATTTGCACGATATCTTTTGATTCTTGTTTGGATGGCACAGAATGAGCAAGGGGTTCATAATCTTGGTCGTGGCGTTTGATCCGCTCTTGACGGCGACGCGTTCTCGATAAAGATTTTTCTTTCCAATCGGGCGCAAAAAGATCATTTGGATCCATAGCGTCGTTTTCGTTAGCGATTGGATTGTTTTGATTCATATTGAGATCTTTGTTCTTGTTTTTCATAACGCTATTTTATCATGTGTTTTTTTAAAATAAGGAGATTGCAGCTAATCTGCACTTTGAAACGAACAATTTCGCCTGATTCTGGAATGAAATAAACGAAAGTATGAGTGAATTGGCATTTTGTTGATGATGAAGAAAAAGAACAAAGGTGCCGTGATCCGCGATATTTTTACACTTTTTATTTGAACAATTGCTGATATCTACTAAACTATATAAGTTATGAAAAACGAAATGAACGATTCTGATTTCTGTACAGAAACCAATCAACCCAAACAAAAAGCGCCAAAGCGTAGATTAAAGCGCAAAATTAGGCGAGCGATTAGTGGCTCGCTTGCTTTAGTGTGCGCATTTATGGGAACACACATTGTCAATGGTCAGATCGATCCGCTTGTGTTAAGTCTTGGTGTGTATACCAATCAGGAAATGGTTGAACAAGCCAATGAGCGTTTATTAAATCGTTCTTCAAAACAGTTAACGCGCATTCCCGTGTTTGCTCATCGGGGGTTTGCCCAAAATGCCCTTGATAACTCGTACGCTGCATTTGACATTGCTTTACAATCGGGATGTCCGCAAATTGAACTCGATGTTCGCTCGAGTGCCGATGGCGTTTATTATGTCAGTCATGATGACAACATTAAATCGATCACCGGTTTAGATTGGTGGATTTCGCAGAAGACGAGTGCCGAATTAGATGGTGTATTGATGAGCAATGGGGAAAAGCTACACCGTTTGAGTGAAGTGGTCGAACGCTATCGGGATCAAATGATTTATTTAGTCGAAATCAAAGATGAATCAGGAGATGCTTGGCCATTTTTAGATGTCGTGAAAGGACATCCGCAGCTGGCCCAAAATATCCAAGTGCAATCGTTTGATCGCAAAGTTCTAGAAGCGATTCATCACGAGTTGCCCAATATGTTTGTACAATGGCTGATCAATGACCATCATAAAGTCGAAGAAGCGCTTAATTGTGATTGGCTCGATTCGATCGCATTAGACCACATTTTGATTAGCGAAGATCGGGTCAGAACAATTCATGAGCATCAAAAAGAAGTATGGTTATGGACCGTTGATGATTTAGAGATGATTCATACCTATCTTTCTTGGGGTGTTGATGGTGTCATCACGAATTTAGAAAGTGCTGTGAGCTTGTATAAAGAAATGGCACTTGAATAAAGCAAGCAACTCGATCGAATCCAAAATTTCAGACGATCAGAAACCTTGAATTGGAGTATGAATAAATGGACAATTCAAGTGTTATTGACTTACGGAAAAATAAGTGAAAGTATCGCAAGTTGATGGGTTGATTTTGAATCTGATTGAAAGAAACAAATGAAAGTACAGAAAAAAGATTTATCTAGTATATTAAATCCGGATATAGGACAATCAGTCCGGTAATCTTGCGTATTGAACACGCATGTTGTTGGTGAATGTCTAGAAATTAGAAAGACCATCTAATGGCGTGTATGAAAGTGATCGATATGAATCCGCTTTATTTTTAAAGCGTGTTCATTTGTAGTATTTTTTTCAGGATCAAGGCCAATCACTTGTAAGATTAATGTTTGATTGAGTATTCGAAAAGTCGTTTACAATAGATCTATTCAGCATGATTGCTGAAAGTTAAACCAATAAAGCGGAAATGCAAGACGAGTTTTGTGAAATCCACAAAATATTTGGCGTAGGTTTCCGTTATAATGATAAGAGGAGTAAAGGGGAGATTTGATGGCTAAGAAAAGTGTCTATGCAGCATTAGAACTTGCAGATCGGGAAGTTCGATTAGTTGTATCGGAAATCTTTAATGGTCGAAGCAATGTTCTCCGGGTTGAACGTGTTAGTCACGATGGAATTCGCAATTCAAAAATTCGCGATGAAAATGCAGTAGTCAAAGCAATAGATACAGCAGTTTCACAAGCACAGATGGCTTTGGGCTATCAAATTGAACGTGTAATTCTCGCTATTCCTAGTGTGAATGTTCGTCCGGTAAACCATAAAGTTCATATTGAAATTGAAGACGGTACACATACCATTCGCCGTTTCCACGTTCAACAAGGACTGAAAAGCGCAATGAGCGCAACAAACTTTGAAAACGTAGAATTCGTGAACGTCAATCAAATTAATTATTATATTGATGGCGTAAAACAAGATAAAATTCCACTCGGTGTCGATAGCGAAGCATTCGACATGGAAGTTGATTTCCTTTGTGCCGATCGCAAAATGATTTACAGTTACGTTGCGGCGGTAGAAAAAGCCGGTTTACAGATTTTAGATATCGTATTAGATGCTTATGGAATGGCAAAAGAAACAGGAACATTATCACAATCCATGGATAAACCTGTGATCTTATTAGATTTGGAAGCAGATCATACGACACTTGCCTTTGTGAACCAAAACAAAATTGGATTTACAACAATTTTGGATCGAGGATATCGCTCCTTTATTCAAGGTTTACGTGAAAAATATGGATTATCCGAAACGACTTGTTGGCGTTTATTGGAAAATCTATTTGATGCAAGAGAAATCGATGCCAAAGATGTTGTCATCTATATTGAACAACAAGAAGAAAGACGAGTTGAAATTTCGCAAAAAGAACTTGCGGAAGCAATTTTACCAAACCTTCGTTCTTGGATCGCCGATATTAATGCCGGATGTGCCAATATTTTGGACTCTGTGCAAGCTCGTTATGTCCTCACCGGTCAAGGAGCAGATATTCCAGTATTAAAACAATATCTCCATACGTTTAATGCACCAGCTTCGATCTATAGTGTCACAACAATTGGGGCAAGAAGCGGGGCAAATGTGACGAATCTTGGTTTAATTTATGCATTGATGGACAGCAACAAAATGCAGAACAAAGACATCACGTCAGTGAACAACAACGAACTTGAAGAAAGTATCGAGTCGATTACACGTTATGCCAAAGACCAAGAAGGTGGCTTTACTCGTAAATTAAAAAAAGCAGTCTTATCCACAAAAGAATAAGCAGTTCAGATAAGGTGTCGATCTAGCAATTGGAGCAATGGATAGATCAGGCACGGGTCAACTTTGTTTTCAATTTAAATGTAAATTTGAATTTGAATAAAATGAATAGTCAGGATCCTATTCAACTAGAAAAGAAAAGAATGAAAGTCGATTTTTAACCAACAAATGCAGGAGGAAGAGTTCAATATGCCAGAAATGAATCGAAATGCAGATATCCGCGTTATTGGCGTGGGTGGAGGAGGAAGCAATGCGGTTAACCGTATGATCTCCGACAATGTTCAAGGAATTAGCTGCTATGTAGCAAACACAGACGTTCAAGTTTTAAAAAGCTCACCAGCAGAAAATAAATTAATCTTAGGAAACGATGCAACTAAAGGCTTAGGTGCTGGGGGAAATCCAGAAGTAGGTCGCAAAGCTGCAGAAGAAAGTGAACAAGAAATCCGTGAAGCAGTAAAAGGTGCTGACATGGTATTCGTTACTGCCGGTATGGGTGGCGGAACGGGAACAGGTGCTGCACCACTCGTTGCAAAACTTGCTAAAGAAGAAGGCGCATTAACAATTGCTGTTGTGACTCGCCCATTCACATTTGAAGGAAAACGTCGTTCCAAAAATGCAGAAGAAGGCATTGAAGAACTGAAAAAATATGTTGATTCCTTAATTATCGTATCTAACGATAACTTACTCGAAGTAATTGGTCGTAAACCAATCGAAGAAGCATTCCAAGCTGCTGACAACGTATTACGCCAAGGTGTACAGACAATCTCTGATCTGATTTCTGTAGAAGCATTAGTGAACCTTGACTTCGCTGACGTTCGTTCCGTTATGCAAAACCAAGGCCGTGCTTTAATCGGTATCGGTATGGCTGATGGCGAAGACAAAGCGATCACAGCTGCTGAAAAAGCAATCCAATCTCCATTACTTGAAAGCGACATCGCTGGTGCTAAATCCGCAATCATCAACATCACTGGTGGCGATAAAGTTTCCTTATACGATGCGCAAAATGCGGTTGCAGTTATCCAAGATGCTGCTGGTGGAGATGTTGACTGCATCTTCGGTATCGCAATCAACGAACAACTTGGCGATGCAATTATCGTTACAGTAATCGCAACTGGATTTGAAGAATCCGCTAAAGCGAAAAAACAAGCAAAAAAAGTGACTAACGATACACGTACATCCAACCCTGGTCTATTCACTCAACCAAAAGTAAGTGCACCAAGACCTAGCGGTGTATCTACATCTGTTTCTGAATCTGATGCAGATGATTCAATTCCTAACTTCTTCTTCCAAAACCGTAACTAATTTGGTTAGGTAAAAAAGAAGATAGATCGATATCATGAGCATTCATGTTTTTGATCTAAAGAAAAGTAATTCAATACAATACCAAGACCTGCAAAGTGTTCAATCGCCAAAAGCAGGTCTTTTTTATCGTATTTAAGGGAACATTTTGTAAAAAAATGGGAGAAACGTTTTGATGGTTGAAAATCAAGATTAAAAATTCAATGATAAAATGGATGTGCCGTGTAAATTGATAGAGAATAATATAATGATGACGAAAAGGAAAGAAAACGTGATCATTGGTGTAATTGATTTTTAACGCCTTTATCTCTATTATGAAAAAAGCATTTTTTTAAGGGAGGACATTACCATGGCGAATGGAAATAATTCGAGACAAAATCGTGACCCATATATAAACGAAAGACCATCTCAACGAAATTCCTTTGATTCATATTTTTCAGATGATCATTTCGTGGACGATTTTTTTGAAGACAAGAAACCAAAATCGCAACCGAAACAAGATCCGAATTGGTATATGTCTTCCGAGCTGTCGGATTCTAGATCGGAAGCATTAAGATCTAGATCAAATCCAACAAGTCAAAATTATGACAACCGCTCTTCGGCAAATCCCCCTCTTTCTAGACAAGCAAGAAGAACGGCACAAAATAATTCGCAAAATACAGCACAAAAAAGACCAAGTTCTCAACCAGTAGTTCGGGTAGTCTCCAGACCAAATGGCCAAGCGCAAGGTCAATATCGACAACCGATTCAACAAGGACAATCTCGTCCAAGTGGCCAACCACAAAGAAGAACGCGCCCAAATCCAAATGGGCAACCCACAAATGGAAACTACAATCAAGGACCAAACCGTCCCAATGGCCCAAGTCGTCCAAATCCTAATATTCCAAATCATGATGGACTTCAATCTGTTCGTTTAAAAAAATCAATCCATCGTCCAGGATGGGTTGCGCGCATTCTTTCGATTTTAGCGATCGTTGCGATCGTTTGGCTGATTTATCAGTTAGTGAGAATCAATATTTTGCCAATGCATTTATTGATGATTGTTTGTGGGCTAGTCGTGATTTTAGGTGGCGTATTAGTCGGATGTTGGTTGTTTAAAACAAGACGTCCTTTTGCACGTTATGCGATGGGCTTTTTAACTTGCGTATTTGGCTTAGTTTGTGCATTTGGTGGCTTCATGTTAAAAGACACCGACAAAATGTTTGAACAAGTCACAAACTTAACAAATAAACAAGTTAATTCTGTCACCGTCTATGCGATGAAAGAATCCAATATCGAAAAACCAAATCAATTAACTGCCGATAAAAAACTCGGCGTTACACCAAGTGTCGATCAAATCGGAACGACAGGCATGCTTGACCAACTTCATGATGATGGAGCAAACTTCCAAGAAGTCGTTTATGACGATGTCTACAGTTTAGTCGATGCGCTATATGCCCACGAAGTCGATGCGATCGCATTTCCAGAAATTCAACATGCGGCATTATATGAAATTGCCAACGACGACAATAAATACAATGCGTTAACGACATTCACAAATGTGGTTGATTCCTACTTGTATTACACCGATCGTGATCCAGCATCGATCAACCGCTCTGATCCTGTCCGCAATATTATGTCGGATCCATTTGTTGTATTGGTGAGTGGAAATGACAGCTATGGCTCAATCTCACAAGAATCTCGATCAGACGTGAACATGCTTGTTGTTGTCAATCCTAAGACAGCTCAAGTCTTAATGGTCTCCATTCCTCGTGATAGTTACATGCCCGTTAGCTGTAATAAAAATGCGACAGCATGTTCAGGTGTTGCCGGATACAACGATAAACTTACCCATACTGGTTTGTATGGCATTGGAACAACAGAAAGTACAATCGAAGACTATTTTGGAATCGATATTAACTACTATGTTCGCGTCAATTTCTCATCGCTCATTAATATCGTCGATGCGATTGGAGGAATTGATATTTATGTCGAACCAGGACTAGAAGTCGAAACGTTCTATGCGAATGGAACAGAAGGGGTACAAGCCGGCTGGAACCATTTAGAAGGCGAAAGAGCTTTAGCTTTTGCGCGTGAACGTCATGCTTATCTCGATGGAGATTTACAACGTACGAAAAACCAACAAATCGTATTACGTGCGATGTTAAAACAATTGTTGTCACCATCCATGGTGATCAACTACCCAGATGTGATGCAAGCTCTGTCTACGGCATTTGACACCAACATGTCCGAAAACGAAATCAAATCACTTCTGACTTTAGAATTATCGAAATTCCCAAATTGGAATTTCCAATCTTATGCGATTTTAGGTGAACCTTCTACTCAGTTCTCCGCATCCGCCATGCAAGATCTTTCTGTCATGATGTTATATGACGAATATGTTGCAGAAGCTAAAGGATTAATTCAACAAGTTTTAGGTGGAGGCACAGTGAATTTGGAAGATCCAAATGCGAATGTCACTCCACAAGTTGATCCAACCACACCTTCAGTGGATCAACCACAACAGGATCCAGTAAGCCAACAAGAACCAGTTTATGGAGAAGATTACATCGATCCAAGCTTGTTAGAACAAGGTTATCAAGATCCAGATGCTGTGGATCCAAATGTGCAAGATCCAGGATATGTCGATCCAAATACAGTCGTACCAGATGACAATTCCTATCTTGATCCTGGATTTGATGAACCAGTAGATGG
>Elaine_p2__coassemble_666_pt1 | contig 25618 bp, 19 predicted proteins | sample Elaine_p2__metabat2_high_PE_052 | metagenome-assembled genome bin Elaine_p2 | reverse complement strand
TGATTATGTTTTAAGAGAAAAAAGAAAGGAAATTTAGGAAATCTGCTGCTTTGATTTCCTTGACTGTATATTAGCAATTCCTCATGGGAATCTTGTGCGATAGTCGTGGTTTAGTATCAAAAATAATCGTGAAAAATGGGGAAGAAAAGAGTGGATTTTGGCAGAATTATGGGTTAAACGCTTTCGCTTGTTTAGTCGAACGGCAAGGCGATAATTTAATCTTTTTTATAAGATTTCATTCCAAATAGGTAGACTATGATTTGGCTTAAAAATCAATTTACTGATATATGGATCGAAAAGTTTATTCCTTTAAATCGTCAAAACAAATAAAAACTCTCGAGGGCGAATCGAGAGTCTCTATTGTATGTTTATGATATTAAGAGAAAAAAGAAAGGAAATTATTGGAAATCACTGCTTTGATTTCCTTGACTGTATATTAGCAATTCCTCATGGGAATCTTATGCGATAGTCGTGGTTTAGTATCGAAAACAAACGTGAAAATCACACTTAGAAAAAGTGGATTTCGGCAAAATTGTGGGTAAGAAAAATTTTGGTGGTTTCGATAGAAAAAATGAGTTCCAGCTCCTTATTTGAAGATAAGAAAAGAAGACCTCTGTTTTTAATTCGTACAGGCTGATGAATTAGAGTTTTGTTCAATAGCCATTTTTGAATTTGAAAGAAAGAGTGATATGAAGTTGCAATATATATCGATTTCTTTGATAAAACAAATAAAAACTCTCGAGGGCGAGTCGAGAGTTTCCATAGTATGATTATGTTTTAAGAGAAAAAAGAAAGGAAATTATTGGAAATCTGCTGCTTTGATTTCCTTGACTGTATATTAGCAACCGTCAATGGGAATCTTATGCGATAGCCGTGGTTTAGTGTCGAAAATAAACGTGAAAATCACACCTAGAAAAAGTGGATTTTGGCAAAAATATGGGAAAGAAGATTAATGCCAAAATCGGGCTGAAATATGATTCGCTATTTGTAGAAAAGATCGATAACTTTTGTTAAGTGTTCTTACTTGGTATATCAATTAAGCATTTTTTTAAATTAGCAATTGTCCAATATAGAAATCAAATATTTGGGCGTTTCAAAAGGCTTATGTTTTTGAATTATGTATAGTGGTAAAGGAAGAAATAATTGCTTAAAGCAATGTTCTGTTTTCCTTTTTCTCTATTCCTTATAACTTATATTTCAGAAAAGAAGAATTCGATCTCCATTTCAATAACAAATTGGAGGGTAAGAATTCTTCTTTTTCTTTTTACGTTTCAACAAAATAAAAGGTCAGAACATAAAGAATAGACCGGGTTTGCGATGGATAATGATCAAATGGAAACGGAAAAGAATACAGTTTTGAAATAATTCTGATTTTTTGGTCATTTCGCGCTTTTTTTTGTTAGTCTTTGAACATGATGTTCAAAAAGAAAGATCCGTCGCAAAATTCAAGCGAACGGAAAGACAATAAGAAAAGAAAAAAAATAAAGAAAAAATCAATCGCAATTCTTTGTGCGATTGCCGTGGCCATTGTGGCAACAGGATTTGGAATTTGGTATTTTGCGATTCGTGAGCCAGAAAATCAAACAGGGACAGCACTCGATCAAATAGGACCTGGGGATTTAATGACATTACCGCAAGCAGAATTTGCCAAAGATGAACAAATTGAAGTCAAAGACTATACAGTTTATGGCACTTCATTAGTGTTCTACGATCGTACGTTTGAACCAATGGAAACGGATGGCTTTTTTGGTCGAAATTGTTCGTTGCGCAATATTGCAACAGATGAAACCGTTACAGCGACATTTAGTGGAGGAGCAGATTCGGGAATTGATTTACAGCTTTTAGACGAAGGGGTGTATGAAGTCTATTTGGCTGATGGATATAAACCAAAACGAGCATATATGCCATCGTACTTCTTGTCTGATCCTTTTTATACGATGAGTGACCATGGTAAAGCGAATGAAATTCGTATCATCGCCAATCCAACATTTTTGCGTAAATATAATGTAGTGTATGATCAAGCTTATCTATATTTAACGGTGACAAAAGTAGATGAGATGTTACCAACAGTTTACGATGTTGCGATCAATCCATCGGGAACAAGCGGGGTGAATGAATATGGAATCACACCTGCGCCATTAGAGGATGGATTTAATGAATCTCAACAAAGTTGGCAACTTGCTTTATTAGTTAAAATGCGTTTAGAACAAGCGGGACTTCGCGTGATGTTAACACGGGATGAAGATACGTATACGACAACTTTAGGCGGCGATTCTTCAATGGCAAAAGCATATGAAGCCAACGCAAAAGTCTTTTTAACTTTAGCGATGAATTCAAACCCTAATTATGGACAACCTTACATCGTGTCCTCACCTTTTACAAACGCGAAATTAGGGGACCTAATTTCGTCAACTTGTCAAAACTTGGGAGCACCTTTGCAGGTCGTTAGTCATACTTCGGAATTGAAACAAGGAAATATCTATGACGATTTCGTCAAAGATCAAGCTTATCAATATACTCGTTTTTCGATGACGGATGAAATTCGCGAAGCGGGTGGAAAAGTCACGAGTGCCGGGATGATGAGCCATTGGCAAGGAAATGCGGCATTCTCGGATCAATATGGTATGAATAGCGTTGTCTTCTATTATGCTTCAACGGCGAATATTGAATCTCACGCTTATTATGCCGAACATGTCGATGCAATTGCGGATGGAATTGCGCAAGGAATTTTAGATTATGCATCCATTCACAATTCGATCAAACTCGATTAAAATCATCTTTGTTGACTTTCAACATCAACATATTCAATAGAAAATTACGGAAAGTATCGATTGTGGTACTTTCTTCTTTTATGACAGAAAGGATGTGAACCGATGAAACTTCAGGTTTCCAATCTGTATAAATCGTATGGGGCACACGATATCTTGCAAGGTGCAAGCTTACAAGTTAAAGGGAATGAGAAAATCGGCTTAGTTGGTCGTAATGGTTGTGGTAAAACAACATTACTCAATATCATTGCGAAAAACGAAGATTTTGATCGTGGCGAAATGATTATTCCTAACGCGACAAAAATCGGATCGATTTCCCAAACGCTTTTTGATGATAAAACAATGACAGTATTAGAGGCTTTAGAAGAAGTCTTTATTCCTTTGAAAGAACTGGAAAAACAAGTGAATGAACAAGCAGAATTGCTTGCCTTAGATCATAGTGAAAAAGCACTCGAAAAGTATGATCGCTTACTCAATCGCTTTGAAACAATGGGCGGTTATGATTATGAACATGAACTAAGAAGCGTGTTCTATCACTTTGGATTTGAAGAAAGTGATTTATCAAAACGGATCAATGAGTTCTCTAGTGGACAACAAACTCGAATTGCGCTCGCTCGTCTGTTATTAGAAAAACCAGATGTCTTATTGCTAGACGAACCGACTAACCATCTTGATTTGGATTCAATCGAATGGTTAGAAGGATATATCGCTCGTTATCCAAGTGCAGTCATTATTGTCAGCCATGACCGTATGTTCTTAGATCATGTTTGCGATGAAATTATAGAAATTGAATTTGGAAGAACGACACGCTATCCGGGCAACTATACCCATTATGTTCAAGCGAAAGAAGACTGGCTTGAAAAAAATCATGAGGCTTATATTCGCCAACAAGAAGAAATTAAACGCTTGGAAGACGTCATTGAAAAATTCCGTTACAAGGGAACGAAAGCAGCTTTTGCACAATCGAAGATAAAATATTTAGATCGCATGGAGCGCATTGAAGATGTCAAAACAGATACGTCTAAATTGAAAGCTTCATTTTCGAGTGCACGTAAAGGAGGCAATCAAGTCTTAGAGGTTGATCATCTTTGTTTTGGATATGATCATCCACTTTCTTGTGTCTCTTTTGAAATGCATCGTCAAAATCGAATTGGTATTGTTGGACCAAATGGAATTGGAAAATCCACTTTGTTAAAAACATTAACGGGGCAATTACAGCCTTTGTCCGGATCATTCCATTTTGGGCACCAAATCGATATTGGTTATTTTGATCAAGAAACAGCTGCAATGCGATCGAATAAAACGGTTCTCGATACGTTATGGGATGACAATCCTGATAGTACGCAAACTCAAATTCGCAGTACGTTAGCAGCCTTCTTATTTACGCAAGATGAGGTGTTTAAAGAAGTCAATGACTTATCTGGGGGCGAAAAAGTTTGTCTTTCTTTAGCAAGATTGATGATGGCACACGATAACTTGTTGATTCTTGACGAACCGACTAACCACCTTGATATTCCAGCAAAAGAAGCGTTAGAAAAAGCGCTCAAAGATTATGACGGAACATTACTGTTTGTTAGCCATGACCGTATGTTCTTATCGAAAATGGCGGATCAAGTTTTAGAAATCGGCGAGGATAGTCAGTTGTTTGATTTTACATATGATCAGTATGCGGAACGCAAAAAAGCAGGAACGCTTTCTTCAGCTGCTGTTGTTGCTAAAACAAGCCAAAAACTTAAATCGGCAGCACCGGAAAAAACAGCAGCGCAAATGCGTCAAGAAAAAAATGCACTCACTAACCGCGTGGCAAAACTAGAAGAATTACTTGAAAAAGCGCAAGAAGAGTTAGAAGCGTTAAGAGAGCTGCGATATGAGCCTGAATATTATCAAGACTACCGCAAGATGGAAGAACTCGATGCCACAATTGATGAAAAGCATAATGAGATTGCCCATTATACCAACGAGTGGGAAGAGAAAATGATGGCGCTAGAAGAAATGAAATAAAAATTGAACATAAGGAGATCGTAAAAGGTCTCCTTTTATTTTTGCCATAATGAGGACTGCAAAGAAGAATCAATCAAACAGAAACAATGATTTTTGATCAGTTCGAGCTTTTGCAGACGAGTGAGTTGTTTGATTTTATATTCTCGTTTTAACGCTTCTGATTTAGAAAGATAAACTTCATGATAAGTTAAATACACTGGCGTGCGATACTTTGTATATTTTGCTCCTTTTCCGCAATTATGCATTTGAAGACGGCGAATTAGATTAGAGGTATAGCCGGTATAGAGTGTTCCATCATGGCAAGATAAAATATAGACATAATGCAAAGAAAGAAAAAACGGTTCTTGATGGAGCATTTGCATGACATCTTTCTGGGCATTGCTTGTTTGATTCATATTTTTATTGTACCAACAACGATCTTTGTTTTGGGGATAGGGGAAGGATAAGACAACAAAAAGCGTCTTGACTAAATAACTTTTTTCATTTCGTTGTTGCATTTGCCCTCGAAGTGGGCTAATATAACTAGGCACATTGGGGTATAGCCAAGCGGTAAGGCAGCAGACTCTGAATCTGCCATTTCCTTGGTTCGAATCCAAGTACCCCAGCCATGTGAAAGTTACGTCATTCGCAAGAATGGCGTTTTTTTATTCTCTATGTAAAATCCGATCTTTTCACACGCTGTGAGCAAGAAGGGGCTGTAGCGGCTCTTTAGGTATAATTATGTGAACAGTTCAGTATATAACGTGTCATAATTGAATCATAATCGTGTCAGCTTTAACGGCACGATTTGATAGGATAGACTCACAAATTTGAAATAAAGGAGATGGCACTATGCTTTTTCGGGAAAGTGAAACCATAGAACTGAAAGAAGTGTGGTAGACGATATAAAAAAGAAGGCTCTATGGAAAATCGAGTGGGGTCATCCATAGATCAAGTTATGTGATAGCAACTGACATCGAATAATTACAAGACGAGACTCATCATTTCAAAAGTCATTCTTTGAACAATTTTGATTCTGCAAACTAAGGTTACGAATTCTCCATTTATATGTTGATAAAAATTTAATAAAAAATCTGCGAAAGTTGTTAGCTCTTCTGGCTAACTTTCGCAGATGAATTGATGTTATCGATAACTATATTAAATTATTCTTCGCATACTAATGAAGATAAATAGATTGGTATGCATTGAATATCTTTGTCTTTCGAAATGTCTTTGGTATGAATGATATAGCGTTTTAAAATTCGATTGGAGAATTTTTCATAAAACTTATCGATTGAGATATGTTTTCTATAGTTTGATGATTTCACTTCAATAGGACAGATTTTGTTCTTTTTAGACAAGATAAAGTCGATTTCATAATTCTTTTTAATTTTATCATTGGTAAATGTGTAATAGAACAATTGATTACCCGAAGAAACGATAGCTTGTGCTACAGCATTTTCATAAAGATATCCGAGATTGGCTGATAATTTATCGCTCAACAATTTTTCATAAATGATGTTGTCTGTAAAATCTTTATCTTTAAATTGCATCGTCACAAACAACCCGGTATCAGCCATATACAATTTGTAAAGATCTAAATCTTTGCTGGCAGATAAACCAACATCTGGGTTGTTGCAATGATAGGCAATATTGACAACTTTTGAATCTTTCAGCTCTGATATCAAACTTAAAATTACATCTTCTTTGACTTTGTAAGATTTTATAACTTTTTTTGTTTGGAATCCCTTGGCTTTTTTATTCAACTGGGATGGGATAGCTTCAAAGATCATAGCCAATCGACCGGTAGAATCAATCTTTCGAAAATCATCTTCATAAAGGGAGATGATATTTCTTTTAACTTCGTCAACTTTTTTAAAATTATTTGTTTGGATGTATTCATACACTGCCTGGGGCATTCCACCAACCAGCATATAAAGTCTGAACTGTTGCATCATTTTACGATTTAAATCGTCTCCAAGTCTCTTTCTTGATTCGAATACAGTTCGTAAAAGATTCATTGTCGAAAAATCTCCAAGAGCCCAAAGGAATTCTTCGTAATCCATTGGATTCATTTGTATCTTTTGCTCTTCACTTGGAATCAAAATATCCTTGACGTTCTTTTTGATGGAGATAAGTGATCCTGTTTCAATATAATCATATCGGCCATCTTTTACTAAAGATTTAATTGCTTGTCTGGCTTTTGGGCATAACTGCACTTCATCAAAAATAATTACAGAGTTTCGTTCTTTTAATTCCACTCGAAAATACAATTGTAGTGAAGTAAAGAAATAATTTAGGTTGGACATATCATCAAAAAGGATCTTTATATCATTTCCGACAACAGAAAAATCAATCAAAATATATGTGGCATATTCGTTTTTCGCAAATGACTCTACGATGGTAGATTTTCCTACACGACGAGCACCTTCTATCAATAAAGCTGTTCTACCATTCGATTCTTCTTTCCATTTTTTAATCTCATTATATATTTTTCTTTTGAACATTTTGAACCACTCTTTCATGATTTTATATTAGCTTTATTTAAGGATAAAATCAAATGCACCTCCAATTTCCGCAAAACTTTATATGCCAAAACCTCAAATTTACGCAAAACTTTATATGCCAAAAACTCCAATTTCCGCAAAACTTTGAGGTGAGGCAAGTTTAAAATATAGAGCTTTACGATTAAGATTTCATACTGTTTTCTTTTGTTATGAAGTTTGATCGAGGAAAGATCATTTTTTTTGATGTGTAGTAATTTTGTGGAAATTTATATTGTATAAAGGAAAGTCAGAGTAAAGATGATTTGTTTTTTTGCAAAAAACGAGGGAATCAACTAAACTTTCAATGAGAAAAGGAGACTTCTTTCATGACTAAAAAAATCAGAACGCGGTTTGCACCATCCCCAACTGGGTATATGCATATTGGTAACTTGCGAACAGCGCTCTTCGAATACCTCATCGCAAAACATGAAGGTGGAGACTTTCTGTTAAGAATTGAAGATACTGACCAAGGCAGAAAGGTTGAAGGAGCTGTCGATATTATTTATGACACATTGAAACAAGTCGGCTTGAACTGGGATGAAGGACCAGATATCGGTGGTGATTTTGGACCTTATGTTCAATCTGAACGTTTAGGAATGTATAAAGGCTATGCCGAAGAATTAGTAAAAACAGGACATGCTCATTATTGCTTCTGTTCCGAAGAAGATATCGAAGAACAAAGAAAAGAAGCTGAATCTTTAGGAATTTCTTTTAAATTCCAAGATCCATGCAAACACTTATCACAAGAAGAAATTCAATCACGTCTTGATGCAGGTGAACCTTATGTTATTCGCCAAACAATCGAAAACGTGGGAGATACTTATTTTGATGACGAAGTTTATGGACGCATCGAATTTGATGGTGATTTATTAGATGAACAAATCTTATTAAAATCTGATGGATTCCCAACATACAACTTTGCCAACATTATCGATGACCACACAATGAACATCACACATGTTGTTCGTGGTAACGAATACTTATCTTCTACACCAAAATACAACTTAATTTATGACGCATATGGATGGAAACGTCCAACTTATGTACACGTACCACCAGTAATGAAGGATGAATTCCATAAATTATCTAAACGAAATGGAGACGCATCTTTCCAAGATTTAGTTGCTAAAGGTTATTTACCACAGGCAGTAATCAACTATATCGCTCTTTTAGGATGGGCACCGCCTACTGAACAAGAAATTTACTCTTTAGAAGAACTTATCGAAGTCTTCGACGTGAAACGTATTTCTCGTTCTGGTGCGATCTTTGATATCGATAAACTCACTTGGATGAACGGTATGTATCTGCGCAATATGAGTGAAGACGAATATTACGAAACCGTTGCATCATATTTAGAAAAAGCTGTACAAGGACCATATGATCGTCGTGAAATTGCGAAGATTATTCAGCCTCGTATCGATGTGCTCAATCAAATCGAAGAATCTGTAGATTTCTTTGATCAACCAGGTGAATACGATCTTGAAATGTATCGTCATAAGAAAATGAAATCCACTCCAGAAACAGCTTTAGTTGCTTTACAAGCTGTTCGCGGGGCATTAGAACAGATGGATACTTGGACTGCTGAGTCCGTTCATGAAACACTTTTGGCTTTACCAAAAGAATTAGAAATGAAAAACGGACAAGTTTTATGGCCAGTTCGTACTGCTCTATCTGGAAAACAATTCACTCCAGGTGGAGCAATTGAAATTGCATTCATCTTAGGTAAAGAAGAAGCACTCAAACGTATCGATGTTGCTATCGAACGTTTACAAGCAGCTCAAGCTGAATGCTAAAAAATAAAAAAATATGAATAGAAAGGTTGTCTTTGATCAATGACCAGATCGAGATAACCTTTTTTTCGTCTAAAGCAAGCGATGTCTGATAAAATTAAAGTTCCTAAATCACTGAACAAGAAAATGAAATCGAGGGATGAACAATGTGGGAAGAACTCATTAAAAATAGCTTTTGGATCGATCTTTTGGCGGCAATGGCAGAGATTGCTGTTGGATTTTTCTTTGGCTCTTTTGTCAAAAATATCATATTAAAATTTCAAAATGCGAGAGGAACACTTGTTGATCAAGGTGTTTTAACGTTTACCGGATCGGCAATCAATATTTCGATTCGAATCATCGCAATCGTCATTGCCTTAGCGCAAATTGGCGTGAATATGTCAGTTGTAGTCGGTGCTGTTTCTGCTTTAGGTTTAGGTGTCTCTTTGGCTTTACGAGAAAATATGGCCAATGTGGCGAGTGGGATTCAAATTTTGATGACAAAACCGTTTCGTATTGGGGACTACATCCAAAATGAAGAGTTTGAAGGAACAGTTAAAACAATTGAAATTATGTTTACAACATTAGAAACATTTGATTTACAAGAAGTCGTCATTCCTAATGCCCAATTGATCTCTACGCCGATTGTGAATTACTCTGTTTCACCAAGTCGCCGTGTGGCTTTTATTGTGCCGATTTCACGAACATGTTCTTATGATCAAATCCAAAATGAGATCCAAACGATGCTCGAAAATGAAGCGGGTGTATTAAAAGATCCGAAGCCAATGACTGTCGTAGCAGACTACAGTACAAATGGAAAATCACTCATGATTCGCATCATTTGTTTTGCGAAACAAGAAGATTATTGGACTGTGTTAGCCAGTGTTCGTAACCGTGTTGAACAAATTGTGCAAAACCATGAAGATGCACTGCCAAAAGAAAATATAAAGGTACTTTCATGAATCTCTATACGTATTTAAATGCTAAACGCTTTGATGTCGATCAAATTCCGAGTTGTATATTTGCGCCTACAAAGCGCTTGATCAATCAAATTCGCTCGTTGCCAATCCCATTTGTTCAACAAGAACAAATGATTTTTAAACTTTTAGAAAAGTTGAATCAAAATCAAGAAGATGCACAAACTGCATTAGATTGTTTTCAAGAACAGTTTGCAAACGAAAAAGAAAAACTGATCCAAACAAAAAACAAATGGACAGTTGATTTTTGGGATGCTTTGCTAGCAATCAGTGCTTGGATTGTTTTATTTGATGTGCTGTTTGATCAAATTATCGACCATCAAAATTTAATGGGGATGATGAACTTTGGATTATCACAAATCGTTAGTGCACTGGGACTCTATCTAGTTTGTCGGGCATTGATTGAAGTGATTATACGCTTTGATCATGGAATTTGGCGTTGGCTTTCTTTAGCCGGATTATTTGTTTTGTTTTTAGCCATCCGTTATGTTTCAAAGCTGGCAAGTCTAGATCTGCAAGTTTCCGTAGTTGCTGTTGCAGCCCTTTTTTGCTTCATTTTTGGATTGAGTTTATGGAAATTGAATTGCTTTTACGGGACAAAGCGTGAAGAAAAACGGATTCAATGATACGATAAAAAACGGTGATTGAAAATTATAAGAAATAGCCCTCTCGATTCGGGAACTATTTTTAAACAAAATAAAGGAAAAAGAAGAGAAAATATGAATGGAATTTTGAGTAACGTTTACCTTCAACTCGGAATTGGAATATTCATTGCGGTCCTGATCGCTTGCTTCCCATTTAAAATGATCGCATTATGTACGACACCTTTTTCGATGAAGACGTTTGGAATCCGTAAAATCAAACGCTGGCATTCTAGAACGGATACATTAGCCAACTTCATGATCTGGATTTCAATTATTTTATGTGTGAGCGCACCATGGATCCCATATTCCCCTTGGATATATGGAGTGTGGCTGACTTTCACTTATCTTTGTACATTGTCGCGTGTCGTTCGTTTAACACAAGCCAACAATGATGCCAATAAGCGAATCGTGATTTTCTTTGTCAGTGCTATTTATGCGATTAGCTTAATGTGTGCTTTAGGCATGATGAATGGTTATATGTTATGGAAATATTTCTTTGACTATGCCAACATGATCGAATCCAAAGAAGCATTCAATATTATGCTTTATCTCAACAACATTACTCCAATGGGATATTTAGCTCAATTGATTGTATTGCTTGTTCCTGTACTCAATCTGTGGGGACAGTTTAAATATATGCGTTTAGAAAATACATTTAAAGGCGTCCATATTGTCTCTTATGTAATTAAAACGCTCTTGATGTTGTCGATCTTGTTTGGTTTAGGTGCTTATTCTACAAATGTGCTTTCCATGATCTATAACCAAGATCAAACTCTCACAAAGCTTGTTCGTCTACCGCATAATAAAAATGAAGTGGATCAGATTACTTCAGAATCAATGCCACCGGAAGAAGCGCAACCCAGTGCCCCAGTAGACCCCAATGCACCAGCACCAGTTGATCCAAATGTACCAGCGGGCGTTTAAATTAAATTTGTTGAATTTATTGAATCAATCAAACCCTTTTTGACTAAGCTCAAACGCAATAATTTGAGTTTGTATGAGAAGGGTTTTTATTTTTGTTTGACTAGGAAAGACAAATTCTTACCCAACATTGTGAAAAATGGTCTACAATAAATAGAGATGCTTGCTTACAGACTTTAAATAGCCTTGTGCACGCCAACGAAAGAAAGGAATACTTATGGAATCCAATCAAATGAAATTATTACGTGAAAAGATGAGGGAACATGATGTCCATGCTCTGATCATTCCAACTTCTGACTTCCATGATACTGAGTATGTTTGTGACTATTTCAGTGCTCGTCGCCACTTCTCAGGATTTACAGGAAGTGCTGGTGTCCTTGTTGTTTTAGATGACCAGGCAGGAGTTTGGACAGATGGACGCTACTTCATTCAAGCTGCTAAAGAATTAGAAGGCAGTGGCATTGATTTAATGAAAATGGGCGAAAAAGATACGCCAACGATTAAAGATTATATTTTAGATCATCTTGCTCAACACCAACGCGTTGCTTTCGACGGTCGTTGCGTATCGATGACTGATTTTGAAATGTATCAAAATGCATTCAAAACAAAAGATCTGGAAATTGTTACAGATTTAGATTTAGCCGGAGAAGCATGGCCAGATCGTCCAGCTTTACCAAACTCTAAAACATTCCACTACGATGAAAAATATACTGGCATGTCAATTGCCGATAAACTCGTTGCTGTTCGTGAAGCAATGAAAAAAGAAGGCGCTAAATATCATGTCCTCTCTAAAATTGACGAAGTTGCTTGGCTCTACAACTTACGCGCTCACGATATTCCAAGCTTTCCAGTCGCTTTAGCATACTCCATTTTAGATGATCAAGATTATGGCGTTTTATATATCGATGGTTCTCGATTAGATGATCAAAGTAGAGAATTATTGACACAAAATGGAATTGAAATTAAAGGATATCACGACATTTACGCAGATGTTGAAACACTCGATGGTTCAGTTTTAATGGATAAAAGCTTTATCAACTCTCGCATCGGTCGTGCAATTCAACAACCAATTTGGTCAGTCGATCCAGTTCAACTTTTAAAAGCGAAGAAAAACCCAGTTGAAGTTGAAGGTTTCTATGAAACACACAGACGTGATGCAGTTGCAATGATTCAATTCTGGAAATGGTTAGAAGAAGAAATGAATGCTGGCCATACTGTAACGGAAATTGATGCAAGAAACCACCTACACCATTTACGTTCTTTACAACCAGAATTCGTAGAAGACTCTTTCACAACAATTTCTGCATATGGTGCAAATGCGTCTATGCCTCACTACCACCCAGATGAAGCTCATCCTGTTGTCATTGAACCAAGAGGTTTATACCTTCTCGATTCCGGTGGACATTATTTAACAGGAACAACAGATATTACTCGTACATTTGTTGTTGGGGAATTAACAGATGAAGAACGTGAAGCGTTCACTCTTGTTTTACAAGGACACATCCATCTGTCTCGTGCCGTATTCCCTAAAGGCGCATGTGGATTAAACTTAGATATTGAAGCACGTCAACCATTATGGAAAAAAGGATTAGATTTTAATCACGGAACAGGCCATGGTGTTGGATGCTTACTTAGCGTTCATGAAGGTCCTAACGGCATTAGATGGAGAATTGTACCAGAACGTCGCGATTCTGCACCATTAGAAGTCGGTATGGTCACAAGTAATGAACCAGGTGTTTATGTAGAAGGTAAATTTGGTATTCGTCACGAAAACTTAATCGTCACAAAACCTTATTGCTCAACTGAAAGTCATGATTTCTTATGCCATGATCCATTAACATTAGTTCCATTTGATGTTCGTGGATTAGATTTAAACATTATGACTGATGATGAAATCGAATGGTTAAATGCTTATCATAAACGTGTATATGACACAATTTCTCCACGTTTAACTCAAGAAGAAGCAGAATGGCTGAAAAATAAAACAGCACCTATTTCAAAAGCTTAAATTTTGATTTGCTAAAAAGTATGATCGGTAATGATGCGTCCTTGTATACATAGAAATCAATAAGCATCTTACATGGTTTTACATAGAATCAAGAAGGCTCTAAATATGTAAAAAGTGTTGAATGGTATGATGAAGGTATATCTTTCATGGCTGAAGAAGAAAACTGGCCAAGCCCTTTATCTTGTCTACAATCCAAATAGTGGATTACACCATCACAATATTGATGAAAGAATAAATTGATGTGTAATGATCGGATTTTTCTTTCTTATTTAAGAACAAAATAAATCTGAACAAGGTGTCAGAAAGCTCGAACAAAAAGATTTGAGCGAATCTGGCACCTTGTTTTGCGTTGGTTCAAGACGATAGCCTGAATAAAGTATTTGGAACACGTTTTGAATACATTGAAGTATTACAAAGACGAGCCAATTCCCCAGAAAGCATGGGAAGAACTGGTTCCATACTCTAAAAATCTTCCTGAAAACTTATATATTCGTTGAAACAACTAAGGCGTTGTATTCTGTTGAGCCAAAAACAGCATACAACGCCTTTTCATCTAATAATACCCATCATTCATTTGACGCTTACTGTTGTTTTGGAATTATGGAAGAGTCATGGTGTATTGGATATCTAACTGATCTCGATAAGTACTGGAAAAAACAATTGAGGTTTATGGGATCTTAATTCTATTATCTTTTACCTTTCCCTATTTTAATTCAAGTCGTGTAATTCTTATTGATGTAAGGGGGATAAGAATTATGACAAATTCATTAAAATCTATTCATCAAATTTCACATAAAATAGATGCTCGTGCAGAACGTTTGGCTTTTAGACATCCATTATATGGGTTGCTGTTTATGTTTATTGGATTACCAATTTTAACTTTATTTGCGCTTTTTTTATTCACTTTTATAGTTGCATTCCCAATTGCATGGGGATTAGGTTTGCTATAGAAGTATCCTGATCTCATACTCTTGTTTTTGATTATGACTAATGTAATTGATTCTAAGTAAAGTTGAGTGGGGTTGATCTTCTGGATCTAAAAATCTAATTCAGGAGAATTGTAATCTTCTGGGACAATCAGAATAAGAATTTTTTAAAGCTGTAGCGCCGTATACGAGAACTGTACGTACGGTGTAGTGAGAGGGTGAAATTTGAATTAATCCTACTTGACTCTATTCTTTCTTTATGTGGTTACCTTACTCATTAGGTGGAACAGATTTTAAATTGATCAGCTTTTTATTGGACCATTTTGAGGATACGAAAACTTTATTTTAGTTTCTATTTTTCCAAACTCGATAATCATAAGAATCATTTGGCGAACAAGAAATCATGTTAACTAAATGACGTTGATATTTATTGATTATCCTCTTTTTCATTTTATCTAGTTATTTTTCAAATGTTATTTGTCTAAATTGTTTTTCGATAATTGTTTTTATTTCTTTATACAGTTTTAATCTCGTGGCGTTTGAGGTTAATCCATTTTTAATTTGGCACGAACTATAATCTGTATCACATGTAAGGAGGAAAAAGTATGAATGTCATTGTTGGAGCAATTGGTCTTTGTGCCACAGCTCTTTTGATCTTCTATTTTTATATTTTGATGAAAGGGGATGAACAGTAATGTTTGCGACAGTGATGCAATATGTCCTGTATCTTGCATTTTTGATTGTGCTGGCCATTCCACTAGGTGCTTATATCAAAAAAGTAATGAATGGGGAAAAGACATTTTTATCTAAAATTCTCACACCCTGTGAGACTGCTGTTTATAAGGTGATGGGTGTGGATAGTGAAGAGCAGATGAATTGGAAGAAATATGCAATTTCAGTGCTGATCTTTTCTGGGATTGGATTTGTCTTTCTTTTTGTCTTACAGCTTTTACAAGGTGTTCTTCCCGGAAATCCGCAACACTTAAAGGGTGTGAATTGGGATTTAGCTTTGAATACCGCAATTAGCTTTATTACTAACACAAACTGGCAGGCCTATGCCGGAGAGTCAACATTGAGTTATTTAACTCAGGCGGTAGGCTTGACGGTTCAAAACTTTCTTTCAGCTGCAACTGGAATTGCGGTATTGTTCGCATTGATTCGTGGCTTTATCAAAGTGAAAGCAGATGGGCTGGGAAGTTTCTGGGTCGATGTAACGCGAATTATTATTCATATTCTTCTGCCATTGAATGTTGTAGTTTCCTTACTTCTCGTTGGTGGAGGTGTGATTCAAAATTTTGATGGAGCAAACAGTGTTGCTTTAGTTGAGCCTATAGCAGTGAGTCAAGATGGTGAAATTCTTGAAGATGCTGAAATTAATGTATCTTCCAATACCGTTAAAGTTGATGGTCAAGTTATTGAAGATGCAAAAATTGTGACTGAGCAATTTGTTCCAATGGGACCAGCGGCTAGTCAGGTTGCGATTAAGATGACTGGAACGAATGGTGGCGGGTTTATGGGCGTAAACTCGGCACATCCTTTAGAAAATCCAAGTGCATTTACCAATCTGATTGAAATGACTTCGATCTTGTTGATCCCAGCTGCTTTATGTTTTACCTTTGGCAGCGCGCTTAAAAACAAAAAACAAGGGGTCGCAATTTTTACGGCGATGTTTATTTGCTTAGTTGTTGCGATTGCCTGCATTGGGGTCAGTGAACAAGCAGGAACTCAGCAACTTGCCCAAAATGGGGAAGTGAATATTTCACTAGTGGACCAGGCTGGTGGAAATATGGAAGGAAAAGAAGCACGATTTGGAATTGCTTCTTCCTCAACTTGGGCGGCTTATACAACTGCTGCTTCCAATGGTAGTGTTAATGCGATGCATGATAGTTTTACGCCACTTGGCGGTATGGTCACCATGCTTTTAATGCAAGTTGGTGAAGTGATCTTTGGTGGTGTAGGTTGCGGATTGTATGGAATGCTTGCATTTGCGATTTTGACCGTCTTTATTGCGGGATTAATGGTTGGTCGTACACCGGAATTTTTAGGAAAAAAGATTGAACCTTATGAAATGAAATGGGCAGTTCTAGTTTGCCTGACAACACCGATTGTGATCTTAGTGGGTAGTGGAATTGCGGCAATGATTCCCGAAGTGAGCGAGAGTTTAACGAATCATGGCGCTCATGGCTTTAGTGAGTTGTTATATGCCTTTTCTTCTTGTGGAGGCAATAACGGATCGGCTTTTGCTGGCTTCAACAGCAATACAGTATTTTTAAATGTCTCATTAGGTCTGGCGATGCTCATTGCTCGTTTTGTACCCATTGTGGGTACTTTGGCGATTGCGGGAAGTTTAGCCAAAAAGAAAAAAATTGCAACAACGGCAGGAACTCTGTCGACAACAAATGGAATGTTTATCTTCTTATTGATTGTTGTCGTTTTGATTGTAGGCGCATTGAGTTTCTTTCCGGCTTTGGCTTTAGGTCCATTAGCTGAGTTTTTCAGCAACCTGATGTAAGGAGGCATGACTGTTATGAAAACAAAAAATGCTTTTGTGGATAAGAAAATGCTGACGAGAGCGATTCGAGATTCATTTGTAAAACTCAATCCCAAAACACAACTGGATAATCCTGTGATGTTTTTAGTTTATGTTTCAGCAATTTTGACTACAGGGCTTTGGATCTTTTCTTTATTTGGCCTAAAAGATGCGCCAAGTAGTTATACATTAGCGATTGCAATTATCCTTTGGTTTACCTGTCTGTTTGCTAACTTTGCAGAAGCAATTGCTGAAGGACGTGGAAAAGCACAAGCCGATTCACTTCGGGCAGCAAAAAAAGATGTAGAAGCATATCGCATTGCTTCAATTGATCGTAAAGATCAAATCACTACTGTATCTTCTAGTATTTTAAAAAAAGGAGATTTAGTTCTCGTTAAAGCCGGTCAACAAATCCCAGGGGATGGGGAAGTCATTGAAGGAGCGGCATCAGTGGATGAAAGTGCGATTACAGGGGAATCGGCTCCTGTTATCCGTGAAGCGGGTGGAGATCGCAGCGCAGTAACCGGAGGAACAATGGTTCTTTCGGACTGGATTGTCGTTCAAATTACGAGTGAAGCGGGTCAAAGTTTTTTAGATAAGATGATTGCGATGGTAGAAGGGGCAGCGAGAAAGAAAACCCCAAATGAAATCGCCTTGCAGATCTTTTTGGTCGCATTATCGATTATCTTCATTTTAGTTACGATGTCTTTGTATACCTATTCAATCTTTAGTGCAAAACAAGCAGGTATCGATAATCCAACTTCTGTGACCACACTAGTTGCCTTACTTGTTTGCCTTGCTCCAACAACAATTGGCGCCTTGCTTTCTGCAATTGGAATTGCAGGGATGAGTCGACTGAATCAGGCCAATGTTTTGGCCATGAGTGGTCGTGCTATTGAAGCGGCCGGCGATGTCGATATTTTAATGCTCGATAAAACAGGAACGATTACGTTAGGAAACCGTCAGGCAACTGCTTTTATTCCAGTTGATGGGGTCAGTGAACAAGAACTTGCCGATGCGGCACAACTTTCTTCTTTAGCTGATGAAACACCAGAAGGAAGAAGCGTAGTCATTCTTGCAAAAGAAAAATTCAATATTCGAGAAAGAAATTTAACCGATCAAAAAATGAATTTTATTCCGTTCACTGCCAAAACAAGAATGAGTGGTGTGGATTATGCGGGAAACGAAATTCGAAAGGGCGCTGCCCAAGCAATTCGGGAATATATTGAAAATGCAGGTGGAGTATATTCTGAACAATGTGATCAAATCGTTCAGGAAATTGCTCGTGTTGGTGGAACTCCCCTTGTTGTAGCTAAAAATCATCAAGTATTAGGGGTTATTCATTTAAAAGATATTATCAAACAAGGTGTCCAAGAAAAATTTGCGGATCTACGGAAAATGGGGATCAAGACCATTATGATTACTGGCGATAACCCGATGACCGCTGCGGCAATTGCAGCCGAAGCGGGGGTGGATGATTTCCTTGCCGAAGCAACCCCTGAAGGTAAATTATCGATGATTCGTGATTTCCAGGCAAAAGGCCATTTAGTTGCTATGACAGGAGATGGGACCAACGATGCTCCCGCACTTGCACAGGCCGACGTTGCTGTTGCTATGAATACAGGAACGCAGGCCGCAAAAGAAGCGGGAAATATGGTTGATTTAGACTCTTCACCAACTAAATTAATCGATATTGTTCGAATTGGAAAACAGTTATTGATGACAAGAGGAAGTTTGACGACTTTCTCGATTGCGAATGATGTAGCTAAATATTTTGCAATTATTCCAGCATTATTTACTGGATTATATCCCGGACTTGCGGCAATGAATATTATGGGATTGCATTCCCCACAAAGTGCTGTTCTTTCCGCTATTATTTATAATGCTCTAATTATTGTCGCCTTGATCCCGCTGGCACTTAAAGGAGTTAAATATCGTGAGGTCCCAGCAGGAAAGCTGCTTTCATCTAATTTATTTGTTTACGGATTAGGAGGATTTATTGCACCGTTTATCTTCGTCAAACTGATTGATATGTTACTTGTCGCATTTGGATTGGCTTAAGGATTAATAAGGAGTGAATAGCGATATCATGAAAGAAATTAAACAAATAACTAAAAAAGCATTGAGTATGTTAATTGTCTTTACTGTGCTTTGTGGCATTGCTTATACAGGAGTTATTACCGGAGCTGCTCAATTGATTTTTCCACATCAATCCAACGGCAGCATCATTGAAGTGAATGGAGTTCGATATGGAAGTGAGTTATTAGGTCAACAATATAATGATGAACGTCATATGTGGGGCAGAATTATGAATCTTGATGTTTCAACTTATCAAGATGAAAATGGAGAACCGTTGATGTACGCAACACCAAGTAATCTCAGTCCAGCTAGTGAAGAATATCAACAACTTGTTGCCCAACGCGTTGATATGATTCGTCAGGCTAATCCAGACATGAAAGAAACGGCAATTCCGGTGGATTTAGTGACTTGTTCTGGAAGTGGATTAGATCCTCATATTTCTAAAGCAGCGGCAAATTATCAAGTTGCAAGGATTGCTAAAGAGAATCAAATGAGTGAACAAGAAGTGCAAGAGATAATCGACAAATGCACTCAAGGTAAATTTCTAGGCGTGTTCGGTGAAGAGACGGTCAATGTTTTAAAAGTGAATTTAATGTTGGATGGCATATTAGAATAGAAAAATTTTAAAGAGCGTGAATACGCTCTTTTTTTTGTGATTTTTTATTGTGATAGTTGAGATGTGAAGTGTAAATTTTACTATATGATTTGCATGACCCCTGAGTTTGGATAAGTCTTAAAGTTGTTCTTTAGATTTTCTTAATACGATTAGAAAAATACTTTTTTAGAATTTATTTACTTTAGATTAGAATACATGAATATATTGATGGAGGCGATGCTATGAGTGATGGTAGACAAAATCCCGATGAACTGCTCAAAATCATCAATCAGGAAGACAAACAACGAAATAGAGGACGTTTGAAAATATTTTTTGGCTATGCAGCAGGGGTGGGAAAAACATATGCAATGTTAGAAGCTGCTCATGAAGCAAAAGAAAACGGTATAGATGTGGTTGCCGGTTATATTGAACCACATGCTAGACCCAAAACAATGGCTTTACTGCAAGGATTAGAAACGATACCAACATTGAAAATTGAATACAACGGTATCACACTTAATGAATTTGATTTAGATCAGGCAATGGCGAGAAAACCACAACTGATTCTCGTGGATGAGCTCGCGCATACGAATGCAAAAGGATGCCGTCATACAAAACGTTATCAGGATATCGAAGAATTATTAAAAGCAGGCATTGATGTGTATACGACAGTTAATGTCCAGCATATTGAAAGTTTAAATGATATGGTGGCTTCCATTACACAAGTATTAGTTCGTGAACGAATTCCTGATTCGGTCTTTGATCAGGCTGATCAGGTAGAACTTGTTGATATTGAACCCCAGGATTTAATTGATCGTTTAAATGAGGGAGATGTATATAGTGAAGAGCAAGCAAACAGAGCAATTCAGAATTTCTTTACGGTCGAAAATTTAACGGCACTTAGAGAAATTGCCCTGCGCCGTTGTGCTGATCGGGTTAATCGGCTAACGGGAAATGAACGGATAAAAAGTCGAGGAGATTATCATACCGATGAGCATATTCTAGTCTGTCTTTCTTCTTCACCCTCGAATGCCAAAATAATCCGAACCGCAGCGCGGATGGCATCGGCTTTTAGAGGTGCATTTACAGCTTTGTTTGTTGAAACACCCGACTTTCCAGAAATGGATGAACAAGACCGCAATCGTTTGCGTACCAATATGCGCCTGGCTGAACAACTTGGCGCTAAAATCGAAATCGTATATGGAGATGATGTTCCATTTCAGATTGCAGAATTTGCCCGTCTTTCTGGTGTGTCCAAAATTGTGATTGGACGTAGTTTGGCTACAAAAAAGAATGTGTTTGCTAAACCGACTTTAACCGAAAAAGTGATTTCACTTGCACCGAATCTAGATGTCCATGTTATTCCCGATTCCAATCAAAATATCACAGGCTACCATCCCAAAAAAGCTAAACAGAATCGCTTTTTCGTGTTTTCTTTACCAGATATTTTGAAATGTTTCGCAATATTAGGAATATCGAGTTTAATTGGCTATTTATTCAAAAGTTTAGGTTTCGATGAAGCCAACATCATCGCAGTTTATGTATTAGGCGTTTTAGTCACTTCTGTTATGACAACTCATCAAATTTATAGTTTGATTTCGTCGATTGTCAGTGTTTTGGTGTTTAACTTTTTGTTTACAGATCCGAAGTTTACGTTTCAGGCTTATGATCAAGGATATCCAGTTACTTTCGTAATTATGTTTATTGCAGCATTTATTACAGGTTCTTTAGCGAACCGTTTAAAAAATCATGCTAAGCAATCAGCACAAGCTGCATATCGCACTAAGATTTTGTTTGATACCAACCAACTCTTGCAGTTTGCTAAAGGTCAAAATGAAATCATCTCTGCTTCCTGCATACAACTGAATAAATTATTAGGAAAAGATATTATTTTTTATCCGGCGCAAAATGATACGCTCAAAGATCCGATGACATTTTTTATTCATCAAAATTCTTTTGATCCAAGTTATATTAATGAAAATGAGCAAGCAGTTGCAAAATGGGTGTTTAAAAACAATAAACATGCCGGGGCGACTACAGAAACGTTATCTAATTCAAAATGTTTATATTTGGCTGTGCGGGTAACAGATCAAGTCTATGGCGTTGTAGGCATTGTCATGCATGATGAGCCGCTTGAAGCATTTGAAAAAAGTATTTTACTCTCCATACTGGGGGAATTTGCATTAGCGATGGAAAATGAGAAAAACGCGAGAGAAAAAGAAGAGGCGGCGGTGCGTGCTAAAAATGAAGAACTACGCGCAAACTTACTCAGAGCAATTTCTCATGATTTACGAACGCCATTAACGTCTATTTCTGGTAATGCGAATAACTTGATCGTCAATGGTGAATATTTTGATGAACAGACCAAACTACAGCTGTATACTGATATTTATGATGATTCGATGTGGCTAATTAATTTAGTAGAAAATTTGCTTGCTGTGACCCGCATCGAACAAGGACGACTGAATATTCAAATGAGCGAAGATTTGATCGATGATGCAATTGATGAAGCTTTACGTCATGTAAATCGAAAACGGGTTGAGCATAAGATTTCTGTCAAACGAAGTGATGAATATCTTCTAGCAAAAATGGATGCCAAATTGATCGTACAAGTGCTGATTAATATTATCGATAATGCGATTAAATATACTCCGAAAGGATCATCAATTGTGATCGAATCAAAAAAACAAGGGAACAATGCGATCGTTTCTATAAGCGATGATGGTCCCGGTATATCCGATGAAGTTAAAGCACATGTTTTTGATATGTTCTATTGTGGATCGAATAAAATCGTAGATAGTAGACGAAGCCTTGGTCTAGGCTTATCTTTATGCAAATCGATTATTAATGCCCATGGAGGAACGATATCGGTATTGGATAATCAGCCTCATGGCACAATCTTTAGATTTACATTACCGATAGGAGAGGTGAAAATTCATGAATAAACCACTTATACTTATTGTCGAAGACGACCCGTCAGTTCGCAACTTGATGGTTACTACACTTAAGACGCACGATTATCGTTATTTAACAGCCGAAAATGGGGAAAATGCGATACTAGAAGCTTCTTCTCATAATCCGGATATTGTTTTACTTGATTTAGGTTTACCGGATATCGATGGAGTGGAAATTATCGAAACAATCCGATCCTGGTCTAGCATGCCGATTATTGTTATCAGTGCACGAAGTGAAGATCACGATAAAATTGGAGCATTAGATGCCGGTGCGGATGATTATTTAACAAAGCCTTTTTCAGTTGAAGAGCTTTTAGCAAGGCTACGTGTTGCCCAAAGACGTTTGCCATTAATGCAAAAAGATCTCGATAATCAATCCTCTGTTTTTAAAAATGGGGATCTGATCATCGACTATGCTGCCGGTTGTGTCTATTTGAAGGGCGAAGAATTACATTTAACCCCGATTGAATATAAATTGCTTTGTATATTGGCGCAAAATGTTGGCAAAGTTTTGACTCACACTTTTATTACTCAGAAAATATGGGGAAGTAGTTGGGATAATGACATCGCTTCTTTGCGTGTCTTTATGGCGACATTGCGTCGGAAAATCGAAGAGGATGCAAACAATCCGCAATATATTCAAACCCATATCGGTGTGGGTTATCGCATGTTAAAAGTCGAATAACAGGAAGAATTTATAGAGCAGAAAAAAGCCTCGATGGAAAATTGTGTGGAATCATCTAAAAACAAGGAGGCTTACTATGCAAATTGCCGATCGTATGAATTTTATTCAAAACTCTGTATTTGCCGATTTACGTAAAGACAAAGAACAATATGAACAACACATCACCACACAAAATTTGTGTTTTTTAAAACTCTAAAATATACAGAGGAGTTCAAAGAAGAAGGTATGAAAGGATTTTTCCAAGAATTTAAAGAATTTATTTCACGAGGAAATGTCGTCGATATGGCTGTCGGGATCATTGTTGGTTCGGCATTTACCGCAATCGTGACTTCGTTAGTCAACGATATTATTACGCCAATTGTCGGTATGTTTTGTGCTGGCGTTGATCTAGCGCAACTCTCTATTCAAGTAGGAACGGTGCAAGTGAAATATGGTGCGTTTTTACAAGCTATCGTTAATTTTTTGATCATCGCATTTGTTGTATTTATGATGATTAAAGCGATGAATGCCGCTTCTAAACGGGCTGCTGCTTTAGTGAAAAAAGAAGCAGAACAAGAAGAAAAACCAGAGCCTAAACCAGATCCGCAAATTGTATTATTAGAAGAAATTCGTGATCTTTTAAAAGAAGAACGTGAAGTACACAAATCATAAAAAACGAAAAAGCAGAAGAACCCTTCAAAAGAAGAAGTTCTTCTGCTTTTTTTGAATCATTTTAGTCTGAAGTTGTTAAAGAATGGAAAAATTGCGTTTGTTCAAATCGTTTAGCAGCTTGGCAAATCGTTTCATTTTCCGTCACTAACGCAAGACGGACATAGCGTTTGCCTTCTTGTCCAAAGGCAAGTCCTGGCGTCACTAACACGCCCGTTTTAAACAGTAAATCTTTGGCGAAAGCATAAGAATCGTCATATTCTTCGGGAATCTGGGCCCAAATAAACATCGTCGCCTTAGTTAGTTCAATTGCCCAACCGGCTTTGGAAAATTCTTGTTGTAGCAGTTGGCGTCGCTCAATATAAGTTTGTCTAGTTTGTTCAACAATTTTCGATCCTGTTTGTAAAGCTTCAATACCAGCATATTGAACAGGTAAGAATACTCCATAATCAAGATTCGATTTTAGTTTGCGATATTGAGCAATGACTGTTTCGTTCCCCACCATTACCCCAAGTCTAGCTCCAGCCATGCCATAAGATTTGGAAAAGGAATTGAGTTCAATGCCGACTTCTTTTGCGCCATCGAAGGATAAAAAGCTTTTTCCTTTCGAGCCATCAAAAATAAGATCAGAATAAGCATTATCATAGATCACTAAAATGTCGTTTTCTTTGGCAAAACGGATGAGCTTTTCAATAAACCAATCAGGGGCAGTCGCTCCTGTTGGATTGTTTGGGTAACAAACGATCATCATTTTGGCTTTTTGCCGTTGGATCGGGCTAATCGCGTCAAAGTCGATTAAATAATCATTTTTTTCTTTTAAAGGCATAAAGAGAATTTCGGCTTGGGCAATATGAGGTGCATCGACATAAGCGGGATAATAAGGGTTTTGAACGAGAATGCCATCGCCAGGATTACAATAAAGAAGCGGTAAATTGACGAGTGCTTCTTGTGATCCTTGTAAAAGACAAATCTCATCAGCAGTTAAACGAACTTGATAGCGATTGAAATACCATTCGCTAATCGCATCGATCAATTCATTTAAAGGATCCACAGCATAGCGATAATTACGCGCAATTTGAGCTTGGTTAGAGAGTGTTTCAATTACATTCAATGCTGGGGGAATATTCGGTGAACCTAAAGTAAAATCTAATACTTGTTGGTGATGTTGTTGTTCATATTGTTCTTTGTCTTTGCGTAAATCGGCAAATACAGAGTTTTGAATAAAATTCATACGATCGGCAATTTGCATAGTAAGCCTCCTTAAATTCAAATCCATTAAAATATTTGAACAATCAAACATAATGGTGATGTAGAATTTCTGTTTCTTTATTTTAACAAATTAGATTTACACAAAGAAAAAAGAATAGAGGAAAGGATGCGATAAAAAATAGAATTGAAATAATCGAGAGAATGAGAAAACGACAGGTATAATCAATGAAGAAAATGAGTTTGAAAATTATGCATATAAGATTGTTTGAAATGTTGTTGACACATGTAAGCGCTTTGTGTTATTTTGTGAGTGCATCAACAGGATAGTGATTGTATCAGGATACAAGCTAAACCTACAGATAAAAACGAGATTTATAAG
>Elaine_p2__coassemble_411_pt1 | contig 42945 bp, 38 predicted proteins | sample Elaine_p2__metabat2_high_PE_052 | metagenome-assembled genome bin Elaine_p2 | reverse complement strand
AATTTTTATCGAATTTGAATTGTCTGTCATTGAGTTTTCAAAGAGCCATCTGTTTTCAACCGGCTACCCGGTCAAAAAGCTTGTTTACTATACCGCTTGAGATTTGGATTGTCAACTCGAAATTTAACTTTCTTTATTTCGTGTTGTTTTCCAAGTCTTTGTCGGTGCCTCACTTGCTTGCCGCTCGGTGAGTGCTCGACTATTCAACCACATATCCCATCTCTTTGCAAGCCTATTTTTTAAAAAAATTTCACTTTTATTTGTGCTTGCTTTACCTATCGTGTTTTTTCGGATTATTTTTTTCAGATTTTATTCATACTGAATTATATACTTCTCATAAAGAGTTATTAATTCTTCGTTTTGATCTTTATTTTTCTTTTAATTTCTTTTCCATTTGCCATTAAACTACGGTTTCGATACTAAAATATAAATTGCATTCTCACGTTTGATTATTATTCTTAAACATTCTTTTATTGCTTTTCAGTTTTCGTTATTTAAATACCCTCTATAATATAGGAGTATGTCTTTTATCTACATAATGATGGAGTACACCTCAATCGTTCACAACATAAGATCAGAAAGGACAGTTATAAGATGAAGATCATTATTTCCCCTGCTAAAAAAATGTGCTTGAGTGAAGATCACGATTTTTCACTTACTCAACCAACCTTTCAATCTGAACATGATGAACTTCTAAGTCGCCTATTGAATAAAACAAAAGACGAACTTTTAGATCTCTATCATTGTTCTACAAAAACCTTAGAACCTGTTTGGCAAAATCTCCAACTCCAAAAAGATGGAATCACATTGCCTAAGTCTCCTGCACTACTTTGTTATGAAGGAATTGCATTTCAATATATGGCTCCTGGTGTTTTTTCAAACGATCAGTGGGATTATGTGAATGAGCATTTACGAATTTTAAGTGCGATGTATGGTGTCTTGCGTCCTTTAGACGGAATTGAACCTTATCGATTAGAGATGCAACAAAAGCTAGATGGTTCCCTCTACGAATTTTGGGGAAGCAAACTTGTCGAACAACTAAATGATGACACGATTATTAATTTAGCAAGTAAGGAGTACTCAAAAGCCATTTCTACTTATCAAAAACTCATTGACATTCGATTCTTTGAACTTGACCAAGGGAAATATAAAGAAAAAGGTGTCTATGCCAAAATGGCTAGAGGAGCAATGGTGCGCTGGCTAGCGCAAAATCAAATTGAAGACCCCCTTCAACTTCAACAATTTAACGAAATGAATTATCGATTTGATCCTGAATCCTCAAATGATCATTTGTATGTATTTGTGCGAAGGGAAGATGACCATGACTGATCATAATCTTTGGCTTGCCGATGACTGGCTTGAATTACAACGAGTCTGCGCTGGCTGCCAAGAACATTTAACCCAAGAAATCTTAAACATGAAATATGAGATCGAGCGAAATCGTCACCATACTGTTTTGCGGAATATATCCGGACGTTTAAAAACACTCGACAGCATTCAAAATAAGCTCGTCCGTTACGGATTTGAAGTTTCACCTCAATCCGCATGTGCCAATTTGCATGATATCGTCGGGATCCGCATTATTTGTTCATATCTTAAAGATATTGAAGATGTCGTCGAAGCTTTATCCAACTTACCCAAATTTGAAGTAACTGAAATCAAAGATTACATTGCGCACCCTAAACCTTCGGGTTATCGTTCATTGCACGTGATTGGGATTACCACGATCGAAGGTATTGGCATCCAATGTGAAATTCAACTGCGTACGACCGCAATGGATTCATGGGCCGCTTTAGAACACCAACTTCGCTATAAAAAAGAGCTTCCTGATTCTGCTTTCGTCAATCAAGAGCTTTTAGAATGCGCCACACTGCTTGAACAAAGTGACATCAAAATGCAAGCGATTCACGACTATATCGAAATCCTTAACGGATGGTCTCGTTGCGATCACATTGATGAGGATCAATCTTCTCATCAAAAATGGGTCTCTATTCATGTTCCTGAACTAAAAGATCCAAAACAATAATTTGAATTAGAAAGAAGAGGAATATTTATGCGTCAAATTGGAATTTGTGTTTATGGTGGAGCGTCCAATCATGTTGATGAAGTCTATTTAAAAACGGCTTATCAAATTGGCGAAGAAATCGCAAAAAGAAACTGGACATTAGTCAATGGTGCCGGTGATACTGGCATGATGGGCAACGCCATTAGAGGAGCTAAAGCCACAAATGGAAACACAATCGGGGTTGCACCTTTCTTTTTCCGTCAACCTGGCGTTCTTTATCAAGAAGGTGAAGAAACGCTTTATACAAGAACAATGCGTGAACGAAAAGCATTTATGGAATCTCTTTCGAGTGCTTTCATTACGACACCTGGCGGAATTGGAACATTAGAAGAATTTTATGAAATTTTAACGCTGAAACAACTCCAACAATTAGATCTTCCTTTGATCTTATTAAATACGAACCATTACTACGATGGACTACTGAAAATGATGCAAGGTATGACGCAAGCTGGTTTTATTGATCAATCCGTTTATGACTTATTCAAAGTCTGCCTCACTGTAGAAGAAGCTTTCGAATACCTTGATCAACAACTCCCTGTATCACCAACAAAATAATCTTTAGCGTGGCCCTTTTTCAGGTTGCCACGTTTTTTTATTTTCTCTAAGAGAATTCTTCAAAATAGAAAAAGGGTGGAGTTTTCTCCACCACAATTTCCAATTCATTGATCGCCTACAGTTTTTCTAATAATAAGTCCGTGATTTGATCACAATAGGCTTTTTTCATTCCTTCAGTATACATGTCCGCTGTTCGCCAACCTTCGTTAAGAACCGCTTCTGTGGCTTGTTCAATCGCACTTGCTTCTTTTTCTAATCCAAAAGAATAGCGAAGCATCATTGCTGCAGAAAGAATACATGCCAAGGGGTTCACGATATTTTTGCCGGCAATATCTGGTGCTGAACCATGAATTGGTTCATACAATCCTCGTGTTCCTTCTCCTAAAGAAGAAGAAGGAATCATCCCAATGGAGCCTGTAATTTCACTCGCTTCATCAGAGAGGATATCGCCAAACATATTTTCCGTAACAATGACGTCGAACTGACTTGGATTTTTACAAATCTGCATCGCGCAGTTATCGACAAACATCACATCGAATTCGACTTCTGGATAATCTTTGGCCATCTCATATAAAACAGAGCGCCATAAACGCGATGTATCCAATACATTGGCTTTATCGACAAGTGTTAACTTCTTGTTTCGTTTCATCGCCGTTTCAAAACCAACTTTTCCAATACGACGAATTTCATTTTCATCATAAGGCATATAGTCGATCGCTTGACGAATCCCGGCAACTTCATTTGTTTCATGTTGGCCAAAATAAACACCACCAGTTAGTTCGCGAACAATCACAAAATCAATTCCTTGATCTGTGATTGTTTTTTTTAGTGGCGAAGCGTCGGCGAGTTGTGGCCAAATTTTTGCCGGACGCAGATTTGAGAATAGTCCCATTCCTTTACGCAAGGCCAACAATCCTTTTTCAGGACGTTGATCTCCAGGCAATCCTTCCCATTTTGGTCCCCCGACAGCACCAAGTAATACAGCATCACAATTCAAACACTTTTCTAATTCATGATCCGGCAGCGGATTTCCATATCGATCAATGGCATCGCCCCCCATCGCAACATCGACATATTCCCATTCATGTCCATATTTATGCGCGATTGCATCCAAGACTCTCAGGGTTTGAGCAACGATTTCCCGTGATGAACAATCACCACGAATGACTCCGATTTTCTTTTTCATTTCACTCCACCCTTTCTATCTGTCTTGCATTTGGCGCAAATATTTCATCCATCCACCACAACGAATAATGTCTTGAATAAATGCCGGGAATGGTTCTGCTTGCCAAGATTGACCGGTTGTTTTATCGCAAATCACCCCGGTTGTAAAATCAACCTCGACTTCATCTCCCGGTTGAATGCCATCCACTGCTGCCTCACATTCTAAAATGGGCAGTCCGATATTAATTGCATTCCGATAGAAAATACGCGCAAATGATTTTGCGATTACGCAATGTATTCCGGACGTTTTAATTGCCAGTGGTGCGTGTTCTCGACTAGAACCACAACCAAAGTTCCATCCCGCAATCATCAAATCCCCTTCTTTAACGTTTTTCGCAAAGCTTTCATCGAGATCTTCCATGCAATGTTCGGCAAGAGCTTTCGCATCGGGGGTATTTAAATAACGAGCGGGAATAATGACATCTGTATCGACATTGTCCCCATAAACAAATGTTTTTCCTTTTGCTTCATTCATGTAAATTTCCCCCTTATTCAAATTCTCGTGGATCACTAATGTGTCCAGTCAGTGCGCTATAGGCTGCCGTATAAGGACTTGCTAAATAAACTTCCGACGTTTTATCTCCCATACGCCCAACAAAGTTGCGATTCGTCGTGGAAATACATCTTTCGTTCGGTGCCAAAATCCCCATATATCCACCTAAACACGGTCCACATGTTGGTGTCGATACTACTGCTCCCGCTTCAATAAAGGCCATTAAGTAGCCATTGGCAATACATTGTTTATAAATGTCCATCGTCGCTGGAATGATAATGCAACGAACGCCATCTTTTACATGGTTGCCTTTTAAAATGCGATATGTGGCATCCATATCTTCCATGCGCCCATTTGTACAACTTCCAATCACAACTTGATCAATTTCAATCTCTTGTGATTCGTTTGCCGGATGCGTGTTTTCTGGTAAATGGGGCCAAGAAACAACAGGTACGATTTGGCTCAAATCCATTTCGATGACTTGTTCATATACCGCATCTTCATCTGCTTGATAAATTTTTGGTTCGTTTGCCCCATGTGCTTTTAAAAATGCAAGAGTTTGTTTATCAACTGGAAAAATTCCATTTTTTGCGCCCGCTTCAATCGCCATATTACAAATGCAAAGACGATCATCCATACTTAATGCTTTAACGCCATCTCCAACAAATTCTAAAGATTTGTATAAAGCACCATCGACGCCAATTTGTCCGATTAACGAGAGAATGACATCTTTACCCGAAACAAAATCGTTCAGTTGACCTGTCAATTTTACTTGGATCGCACTTGGCACTTTAAACCATGCTTTTCCCGTTGCCATTCCCGCTGCCATATCTGTTGATCCAACACCGGTTGAAAAAGCGCCTAATGCTCCATATGTGCAAGTGTGCGAATCCGCACCAATTAAACAATCCCCCGCAGTTACTCGTCCTTGTTCAGGTAACAAGGCATGTTCAATCCCCATTTTCCCGACATCATAGAAGTGGCTAATTTTATTTTCTTTACAAAACGAGCGACAAGTTGCTGATTGCTTGGCAGCTTTTATATCTTTATTCGGTACAAAGTGATCCAATACAACATTGATTTTTTCTGGATCGAAAACAGAATCAAATCCCGCTTTTTCAAATTCCGCGATTGCGACCGGAGTCGTAATATCGTTTCCTAATACACCATCTAAATCGGCAAGAATTAACTGTCCTGCTTTTACTTCATCTAAATGGGCATGTGCTGCCAGAATTTTTTGTGTCATCGTCATTGCCATAGTCTATTCCTCCATTGATTTTTTCTTTTTATGCTTGATTGCGATTATTAATGGCAGAAGTTAATGCCAAAATTGCGGAATATAAAATATCGGGATCGCTTCCTGCTCCCCAGGAACGACTACCGTCTGGCCATAACAAGCCGATATAACTTTGCGCAAGAGCATCTGAGCTTTTTCCTAAAGATTGATCAGTATATGTTTCCAAAGAATAATCTAAGTTCAATCCTGCTTTGATCGCATTATTGACGGCGTTCAAGCGTCCATTTCCAACGCCATACCATTCGTGTTCAACACCATCAACGAGCACTGTCACGATCGCTTTCAAAGTCTTGCTTTGGATAAAGTGCGCTTCTTTCATTTCGAAAATCGGACCTGTTTTATTTAAGTAAGTTGTTTTGAATACTTCTAAAATTTCTTCTGGTTTTAACTCAGCATGGCGATGATCCGAGACACTCTTGACGGTATAACCAAAGTGTTCGCGCATTTTAGCCGGCAGATCATAGCCATAACGATGTTCGAGAATATAACCAATGCCTCCTTTGCCGGATTGCGAATTCACCCGAATGACATCGGCATCATAAGTACGAGACAGATCATGCGGATCGATCGGTAAATATGGTACTGTCCAACGTCCTTGAGGATCGTCTTCTTTGCACTTCATGCCTTTGGCAATGGCATCTTGATGAGAACCAGAAAAAGCCGCAAAAACAAGTGAGCCGGCATAAGGTTGTCGTTCATGTACATGCATTCTTGTCGTTCTTTCATAAATTTCTACGATTTCTGGCATATTAGAAAAATCAAGTTTGGGATCGACGCCTAATACATATAGATTTAATGCTAACGTGATCGCATCTACATTGCCTGTGCGTTCTCCATTTCCAAACAAGCAACATTCCACGCGTTGGGCACCTGCAAGCAAAGCTAATTCGGTATCCGCAACCCCAGTACCGCGATCATTATGAGGATGGGTGGATAAAATTACCGCATCTCGACGATGCAAATGATCTGAACAATACTCAATTTGGTTGGCATAAACATGGGGTAAGGACATTTCTACCGTAACCGGTAAGTTGATAATCATTGGGCGCTCTACTGTTGGTTCCATAATATCGATCACCGCATTACAAACGTCCAAGGCATAATCCGGTTCTGTTCCCGTAAATGATTCCGGTGAATATTCAAATAAGAAATTTCCTTCATATTCTTGAGAGAGTTGTTTAACTAAACGTGCTCCTTCAAGTGCGATTTCTTTGATTTCTTCTTTGGATTTTTTAAAGACTTGTTCGCGTTGGGCTTTCGATGTTGAATTATAAAAATGTACAACTGCTCGTGGTGCCCCTTGAATCGCATCGAAAGTTTTGCGAATAATATGTTCACGACATTGCGTCAATACTTGGATGGTCACATCATCAGGAATCAAATCTTGTTCGATTAATGTTCGCAAAAATTCATATTCCGTTTCTGAAGCTGCGGGAAAACCAACTTCGATTTCTTTAAATCCGATCTTCACCAACATATTGAAGAATTCGAGCTTTTCTTCCAAAGACATCGGTACGATTAAAGCTTGGTTGCCATCCCGCAAATCGACTGAACACCAAATGGGTGCATGTTCGGGATGATCTTTTTTCACCCAACGGTATTCGGATTTTTCTACCGGAAAATAACCGGGAGAATATTTGTTCGCATTCATCATATGATTTCCTCCTAAATATAAAAAAACGCCTCTTTGCATTTGGAATGCAAAGAGACGAATAAAATCCGCGGTACCACTCTTCTTGCCACAACCTTTGTGACCTCTCAACGCGATCTAACAATCGCACCATCTATAACGGGAATTCCCGGAAAGAACTACTGATTTCACTCTTTCAGCTCCAAGGGGAGTGCTCAAAGACATCATCCACAGTCTCGCATCACCCGACTGCTTTCTGAAGGAATTCACTGCTTTGATTGATCCTTGTCATTGCTTTTTAAACGTGTTTTCATTTTATTAACCCAAGAAAACATTGTCAACAAAACAGAAATATTTTTCAGAAAATTTTTGAAAGCAATATGAAAACTCGATTCAGCTTCGTCAATCGACCATTTTCATTCCGATATTTTTAGAAAGGATGCCCATTATGTATCTCAAATACGACATCACCGTCCAACAAGAAGTCAAAAAGAGTCGCTTTATTTGTTTATTAGCACGCGTCAAAACCCAAGAAGACTTAAAAGCGCTTATCGCCAAAGCAAAAAAAGAATATCCCCAAGCCACGCACTATTGCAGTGCAATGAAATCGGGATCCCTTTCGCACTCTAGCGATGATGGTGAACCAGCCGGAACAGCCGGTCGCCCCATGTTAGATGTACTCCTTAATCACGAAGCCGATCAACTTGGCGCAGTGGTTGTCCGCTATTTTGGCGGCACTTTACTTGGTAAAGGTGGACTCGTTCGTGCCTATTCAAGTAGTGTCGCCCTTGCTGTACAAGAAGCCTGCTTTTTTGAACCACGTACGCTTGGCTTTTATCAATTGGAAGCTGATTATTCGATCAGCGGAAAAGTCGAAGCTTTTTTGCGAACTCGTGAAGTAGAACAAATCCAAGTTGATTATGGTCAAAATGCGGTATTCACTTTTATGAGCCCAAACGATTTAAATGACGAACTCGCAAGTCGTTTTTCTGGACAAGTTCAAGCCATCTTACTTAAAGAATGTGTTCTCGAAAATGGAGACTAAAGAAAAGCAGAGTTTTGCCTATAAGCTTAACTCTGCTTTTAATTGATTAAACCGCTGCTTTAAATCATCCTCGAATTGTTCACTAGGATCCACACTCCATCTGGCAAGAAGATCGCCATCTTTAAGCGCTTCGTCAAATGGAGTATCGATACGCTGTTTATCGCTATGATGAGAAATCGCCTGACAGACTTGTTCAATTTCGCTCGCTTCAAATTGTTTCATGCCCTCTAGAATTTCTCGCGCAAGGTTGGCTCCTTTTTGAGCATGTTGAAATGGGGCGTTGTATGAGAATCGGGCAAGATCGTGTAATAGGGCGCTGATCTTTAATAATTCGAGATCTAAATGTCTTCTTTGTGCTAATAAAGTGACCCAGCCATCGACTAAATCTGTATGCCGCATTGCTTGGTAACGAAGTGGGGCATAGTAAATCTTTGAATATTCATCAAAAATAAATTGAGCGACAACTTCATAACGTTCAAAGTTCTGTTTCATCTCTTTTTCCTCTATCTCGATCGTTTTTTAATTTTTTCTTATTCCATGTCTGCCAAAAACATTTTTTGCCAATATAACATCTTTTTCTTTTCTGTTGATTATGATGAAGCATTTCTGTTGTTTTTAGAAAACTTCGTGACACAATAATCATAATCATCGTACATCTTCATCTTTTACAAGCTAGATTTACCGACTTCAATCGGCAGAAAAACGAGTTTTTGACATTGAGTTAGATTGATTGAAAACTTCACATAATCTTGCTGAATTGCTAACAAGGTGAAATGTTAGATTAAGAACATCGATAAACGAATTGAAATTTTACCGACTTCGTTTTCAAGGAGGTTTTCTATATGTGGCTGATTCTATTGATGTTAGTGGGTTTATTCTTTTTATTCTTCCCATTACTTGGATTCTTTTTTCCATTTTTAATGCTTTTAATGCCGGTGTTCTTCATGTTCTCTAGACCTTCCGTGAAAGTCTACACACGAACATTTACACCTAATGATTTGAATTCTAATCGCTCTTCTACAAGTTCGAATATGAATTCCAGACAATCTTTACCCAATGTGATCGATGTTGATTACACCGAACGCGACATTTAATCTTGTATTGCCCCTTCAGTCTTCCGCACGCGGAAGGCTTTTTTCTTTATCCATCAAAAAAAATCCGCATTTTCCATACATATGGAATTTGCGGATTTAAATCGTTAAAAGTTATGGATTAGCCTACAAGCGATGTGCCGACAAAAGCAATAATTGAAGTGAAGATCAAGAAGACGACACCATAAGGTAAAACCATTTTTAATAATTTAGAATCTTCTTTTAATCCTCCAACAGCTGATAATGCAATCGCAATGGATTGTGGGGATAACATTTTCCCAACACCTACACCAAGTCCGTTTAAGCCAACAATCCAAGACTGATTCAATTCAAGGGCTGTGGCCGCATTGGCTTGCACTTGTCCAAAGAGAACTCCAGAAGAAGTCCCACTTCCCGTAACAAATGTACCTAACATACCCAGCCATGGCGCAATAATAGGATATGCCCCTTGCATCACGGTAATCGCAAATGCAGTAATCGCATCAATCATGCCGGAATAAATCATAATTTTTGCGGCCGCAAGAACAGCCACCATAACAATAATGGAACCCTGCATTTGTTTGAGTGTCGCAATAAAGACATCTTTAAACTGTTTGAAGCTTGCTTTTTGAACAATCGCACCCAAAATTGCGGATAGGAAAATCCATACCCCTGGCGTATTGATCCAAGTAAATGTTGTTGGGGACATAAATGTCACAGTCGAAGCAAACTGAGCCAAGAAAGTATGAATTGGCAACACGAGTTTGGAGGTCGACAATAAGAAAATAAAAATGAAGATGAATGGGGCACAAGCCACCAATGCTTCTTTTAAAGTAAATTTTGCCGTTTGACCGGATGGACCTTCCATCAAGTATTCTGGATTTGGTTTTACCGTTTTGGCTAATAAAATTGTAATTGCAAGTGAGCAAACAGATCCAATTACAACAACAAGTTCTGCTCCGACAAATTTAGAAACGATAAACATCGGAATCACAAAGCCTAGTCCGGAACCTAAACATAACCAAACCATATCTTTTAATGCCTTGAAACTTTTTGTGGTCATCACAACAAGTAAGAAAGGAATAATCACAAAGAAGATTCCTGTTTGCATCACTTGGAATGTGGAAAGGTCAATTGAATTTGACATCCCCAATAAATTGACAACGGTAATCGTCGGAATTCCAATTGATCCCCAAGGTGTTGGGAACCCATTTGAAACCAAGCATACTAAGCAAGAGAACAATGGATCGAAACCCATTGCCATTAACATGCCGGCCGGGATAGCAATGGCAGTACCAAAACCAGCCATTCCCTCCATAAATCCACCAAAACACCAAGCCACTAAAATGACTAAGACGCGTTTATCAGCAGATACGCTTTTTAACATCGACTTAATGACATCCATGCCACCTGTCGAACACACTAAGTTATATGTAAATACAGCTGCAATGATCACCACAACAATTGGCCATAATGCCATTGTTGCTCCTTCTAATGCTGACATTCCAATGACTTCAATTGGTTGATGCCAGAAGAAGAAGGCTTCGAATGCAGCTAAAATCGCAGCGCCAATGGCCGCTTTCCACGCCGGTTGTTTGAAGCCCATCATGATGATGATCAACAAAATAATAGGACACAAAGCGAGGATAAAATTCAAAATTAACTCACTCATCTCTTTTCTCCATTTCGTTCGCTTTTTATTATAAAACGCAAATATTTTGCTTCACATTCTTTTTACATTTTTCGAAATGAATTTATGTTGACCCTTTCATTGTTATTCTTTTCACCATTTCTAAAGGCATTTTGGCACTTTGGATCAATTTTTCTATCGTTTTCTTCTTTCTCTTTCACCTTGATCTTTTTTATCTTTTTAATTATTTTCCAAAAGAGTTCAAAAAACATACACTTTTTTCTTTTGCTGATATTTTCCAATTCACCTACCTAAAATTTTTATCATTCTATTTTTCAAAATTTTGGGTGTTCCGCTCTCAAAACGCACCATTTCCCTTTGAAATAGTGGGACAATCCCCCACTTTTTCAAGATTTCTGAATGCTATTGTCGTTCATGCCTTATTTATCGTTTTTTTTAGATTTTTAAAGTTTTTTTATTTTTCGCAATTCCCCATCAAACAGCGTGTTTTAAATTGAGCAAACCTCATTTTCGGGTTATAATGCACCTACAAAGTAGGTAATTGTGTCACGAAGTGGGGAGGTGATGACACATGTTCATGGGCGAATACACACATAACATTGACCGTAAAGGCCGTCTGATCATGCCGGCCAAATTTCGTGAAGAGCTTGGTGAACGTGTCTACATCACTCGCGGAATGGATGGCTGCTTAACGGTTTATCCTCTTCAAGAATGGACAAACCTCTATGCTAAATACTCTTCCCTCCCTTCGACTAATCCCGATGCACGAATGTTCATGCGTTTTTTCATGGCAAAAGCGACTGAAGTAGAAGTGGATGCGCAAGGACGCATCTTGATTCCTGCCAATTTAATGAAAGATGCTGCTTTAGAAAAAGAGTGTTACATCATTGGCATTGCAAATCGTGTGGAAATTTGGTCGAAAGACCGTTGGCTTACTTTACAGGAGGAAATGCTTCCTTCTTATGAGAAATTCGCGGAAAATTTAACGCCATTTCTCGAATAGTTCAGGAGTACTTATATGGAACACATCAGCGTCCTGTTACAGGAATCTATTGATATGTTAGACGTCAAACAAGATGGCATCTATGTCGACTGCACACTAGGTCGCGCTGGTCATTCTAGTGAAATTCTTAAACGTCTCGATCAAGGTCATCTCTATGCATTCGATTTAGACCAAACCGCAATTGATGAAAGTAGAAGTCGTTTAGAAGCCATTTCTGATCACTTCACTTTAATTCACGCTCCCTTTGAACAACTGAAAGAACAACTCGCAAAATATAACATTGACCACGTCGATGGCATCTTAATGGATCTTGGCGTGTCTTCTCCCCAATTCGATGATCCCGAACGTGGGTTTTCCTATCGTTTTGATGCCGATTTAGATATGAGAATGAATCAAAGCCAATCTTTAGATGCAAAAACGATCGTCAACACTTATTCCAAAGAAGAATTAATTCGAATTCTCCGTGAATATGGTGAAGAATCTTTTGCCCCTAAGATTGCTGCTCGTATTGTACAAGCACGCGCAGAATCACCCATTCAAACAACCTTTGAATTGGTCGATGTCATTAAATCCGCACTTCCTGCTGCTGTTCTCAAGAAAAAGGGACACCCTGCTAAACAAACTTTCCAAGCACTACGCATGGAGGTTAATCAAGAACTTCCACAGCTCACATCTGTGCTCGAACAAGGCTTAGACTTATTAGCCCCTAATGGCAAAATGGCTGTGATCACGTTCCACTCTTTAGAAGACCGCATTGTTAAACAAGCATTTGCTGCCAAAGCACTTCCTAAAAAAGTTAATCGCCGTATGCCTGTTAACATCGATGAACAATTGCATTATCAACTCATCAATCGCAAACCTATTCTCGCTAGTGAAGATGAACTAGCCGTTAATATGCGTGCCCACAGCGCAAAATTGAGGGGAATTATGAGGATCGACAATGACTAAGCCAAATCAACATACAAATCCTAAAAAGAAAAAGAAGAAAATCTTCACCCCTCTACATGTGCTTTATTCCTTGTTGTTTCTTTCTGTTGTAGGCTACATCGGAGTTTGCTTACTGTTACGCTCTTATTCCGATAACCTTGCAAAAACAAACCAACAGCTCACATCAGATATCTCTACTTATTCTGCAAATGTTGATGAACTCAAAGATGAGATTTATCAACTCCAAGAAAAAAGTCGAGTCTTAGGGATGTTAGAAGGCCAAGTCAGCGAAAACTCAAATAACGTTTATTACTACGATAGTGAACAATAAAACGGGCAGTTGAAAAGAATCTTTTAGTTTTAAAGTTCTTTTTAACTGCTCGTTTTATCATGGTATATACTCTTGTTGGCCACTAAAAATAAGAGCCATAGATTTAAAAAAAATAGTTTCAACTGAAGATATAGAAAGGAGATCGGAATGCAAAAAAAGCGAAAAAACAAGAAACAAGTCGAACATTTAGATGTCCAACAACTCGATTTAATCCCTGGTGTCGATTATGAAGAGATCAACAAAAAACGAGCTCGCCACCGCTTACGCCAAGCGAAAAGTGCTGAAAACTGCACCTCCAACCGCCATATTTTCCAAGTGAGTGCCGTTTTAATCAGTTGTGCTGCACTTGCTTGTTGCACCCTCCTTTATACAATGGTTACCCAAAAGCATTTTTGGTCAGGAAACCTCGCCATTAATTCCATGATTCGCAACTCCGTTCAAGCTAGAACGATCAATGGCGTTCGAGGAGACATTCTCGATCGCTCCAATCAAGTTTTAGCAAGGCAAACGATCGCTTATACTTTAGCCGCAAACTTTGATACGCGAACTCCAGAAGAAAAAGCCGCAGAAGAGCGTTTAATCGAAGCACAACGGCAAAACGCACTCTATAAAGCCGAACTCAATGGTCGCACTGAACAAACAGAAGCAGCTTTAGCTGCCGCCGATGCTCAAAACACGGGAAGTTATGTCGAAGATCCCCAAGCATTTGCCGCTGCCATCAAGTCTGTTCTTGGCGATGCCGTCAACGAAGAGACACTTGTGCGCTTAATCGAGCGCGGACAAATGCAAGGCAAAAGCCAAATCGAGCTGGGGACTGGAACGAAACGAATTAGTCGTGAAGATAAAGAAAAACTCGAATCCATGAAAATTCCTGGCCTTTCTTTTATTGAAACAACAAAACGCGATTATCCGATTACCCCTCTATCCTCGAACTTAATCGGGTTTGCCGCCTATGATGACACTGCGCAAAACATCATTGGTAAACTTGGTTTGGAAAAATCCATGGAACTGTATCTTGGATCCGAAGATGGTCAAGAACAATATCGCGCCACTAATACGAACCAAGAATTACCGGGATCGCGAGAAATAATTACCGAAGCCGTCAATGGTGACCACGTCAAACTCACTTTAGATAGCTCTTTACAACAAACAGTCGAAGAACAAATGCGCTTTACGATGGAAGATTCCAAAGCATCCGCTGCTTGGACTTTAGTTATGGAAGTTGAAACGGGAAAAATTCTCGCTTGGGCTTCTTATCCAACTTACGATCAAAATAGCCATTTAGATATTCCTTCCTATATCGATAAAGTTTCGGAATATCCTTTAGAGCCTGGTTCAATTATTAAACCGCTCTACTATGCGATGGCCATTGATGCCGGGGTTTATCCTTATAATCAAACGTATCGTGCGGGTGAATTTGCCTATACAGAAGATCCTCTTACCGGAAAAATTACCCGTGTTGCTTCACAATATGAAACCACCATCCCACCGATCCTTGACGCCTTAGGAAAAGACCATGGTGTGCTCACTTTTGAAGATGGTTTGGCTCTTTCTTCGAACATCGCACTTTGTGAATTGCTCACGAATCACTTAAATAAAGAAACCGTCAATCGCTATTTAGAAGAGTTCGATTTGTTCGAACAAACTGGGATTCCCTTCGTTAACGAACAAGTCGGAATCAAAAACACCACCTCGGCAACCGACTATTTATCTTCCGGGTTTGGTCAGGCTTCTTCCATGACGATTTTGGAATTATGCAAAGCTTATACCGCGATCTTCAATGATGGCATTATGATGCAACCTTATATTGTTGATTCCATTATCGATAGCTCCACAGAAGAAACGATCCAAAAAAATTCTCCTCAAGCTGTCGGCACCCCTGTTTCTGCAGATACCGCGCATCAAGTTGTCGATTTAATGCGTCATGTCCTCGATCCAGGAATGACCGGGGATCGCTTTGCGATTGAAGGGATCGACATGGCTCTAAAAACAGGTACCGGGGAAATCTATAATGAAGATACGCATACGTATGATAAAGAAAACTATACGTCTTCCACTATTGCTGCCGCACCAGCGAATGATCCTAAAGTTCTCGTTTGTTACGGCATGCAAGGTCCGAACTACTTAAATTATTCGGCAGATCCTTTTAAAGAAATTATGAAAAGTGCCCTGCAAACGGTCAATGTCAATACGGGTACCGATCGCAGTGTCACTGAACAACATCAAGAATGGGTTTCTTCACCAATGCCTTCTTTAACGAGTCATTCTTTGAATTATGCCCAAGAAAGATTAGCCGGCACTAAAGTGAATACAATTATCATTGGCGATGGCGATACTGTGGTTGCTCAATTCCCTGATCCTTCCACAACAATCAACTCCAACGATAACGTCATGTTATTAACCAACGGTTCTACGCGCCAAATGCCGGATATGATCGGCTGGACAAGAAAAGATATCACCGCCTTTTGGAACTTAACCGGCATATCCATCTCTGCTGATGGCTATGGTCGAGTCCACTGGCAAAGTATCCCCGCCACAACGCCAATCCAAGAGGATACAGTGATTGAAGTCAAACTCGAATAAATTTCCAATGCCCTAAGCGATAGCCAATCGCCATAGGGCATTTTTTATATTCTTTTTCTTGGCACAAAAAAAGCAGAAGATTTTTATTCAAACAATTGATCTTCTGCTTTTTGTTGATTTTTAATCTTAGTCCTTGCTCGAATCGCTATTGGCCAATATTTTTGTCTTCACTTTTATTGGCATAATAGTGCGTGGTTTGAACGAGTTCATCCAGTCTTTCGTCAAGGGCATCGCCTTTTTCAAAACTTGAACTTTGATGAATGCGGATGAGTTCATCTACGATTTGGTTAATTTTATCGAGGACATCTTGTGAATCATGAACATAATGCGTCAAAATCTCAAGTCGAGCGGGCGTTGGTTCGGAGTTTCCAAATAATTCCACGGCCTTATTGGCATGTTCAACATTTTGTTCTAATACTTGATTCGCCTTTGTTAAAACATCGGTATAGCGGGCGATCGAAATCGTTGAATCCCCAAAATATTCTTGTAAAAGTTCTTCTACACTGTTGTAGCGTTCTTGCGCATCTTTTTGGATGTTCTCTAAATTCTTTAAAATGACTTTATATTTTTTATGTATTTTCGCTTTTGTTGATTTGGATTTAGGTGCCGGAGAAATTGTTTGTCTACTCACTCTAGGGGCCTGTTTTTCACTCGTATTGATTCCGCAAAAACCACCAAGCAAAGCGCCAAAAGAGAAAACAGTCGCCAAAATATAACAATACGGTACAATCGAGTTCTGCATGTAACCTACTCCAAAAGAACCAATCATCATTAAAAACGAGAACAGAAATGTTCCTCCCGCCAAAATGAATAAAAAGATCCGATTCCATGTTGTTAATTCATATATACTTTTTTTGAAAAATCCAACTTTTCGTGTTCGTTGATTTCTAGAAGCCATAAAACATCCCTCATTCTCTATGCGATTGAAGTTTAAAATTTATTATCCTTATTTTTACATTGAAAACTATTCACATTTTATCATTCTTTTTGATCTTCCTTAGACTTTTATAATTTTTTTATGGTTCTTACCGCTGTATTGCTTCTTTCTAATTTTTTATCAAAACGTTACATCATCCCTCTTGTCAAAAGACCTCCATAAAATCAAAAATTCATGATCAAAATGATTGAAATCCCCTGATTTTATTCCTCCATCATTTAGATTTGATAAAATCAAATTACATTCATTTTCACTTTGATTCCTCATTACATTTTGATGTAAACCTGATCTAGAACTTGGAGGTTTTTATGTCCGATTCCAATCATCAAATGCCACCTCAAATTCCCGAACTCCCTGATCTTCCTGAAATTCCTGAAGATGCCAAACAAGATCATTCTTTCTCTTCTTTGGAAACAAAGCCACAAAATCCCAGAAAAAAAACTTCAACAAAGAAAAAAGGCTTTAAACCCGGACAATGGTTATTGTGTTCTTGGTTAGCCATCTTGGTTAGTTTTGTGGGGATGATGTTTCTTCCCTCTTCTTCTTCTGGAGCAGAATATATTTCTTCTGATCATGACAAAGGACTTCCGTCTTGTGTTCGTGCCGAACCATTCCAAGTTTCCAAACCGACTGACAATACCGTTATGATCAATTTTCATCTTACTAAAGATGATCCGGCGATTTATGCCTCTCTTTTTATCGATGTAGAAATCACGGCCAATGAAGACTATGGAGAACTGTATAATTTTTCGCACATTGAACTCGGTTATGGCCAAGAAGACGCTTGGACGAGCGTGCTCTACACGTCTTCCCAACTTGAAGGTGTGGATGCTAAAGATATTCAAGTAGATGTTGATTATGAATCTTCCTATACAACAAGTCTTATGGATTATGATTACTATCTCGACGAAGGCGAAGATGCGACATATGAAAATATCCTTTGGCACTATTTGAAACGCCATCCTGAACAAAACCCACGAATCGAAGTGATTTCCGATGGCGTTGATCAACAAAATGGTGTTGTTCAATATCAAGTCAGCCTTGATTCTGATGGTGTATTTTACGGAAATGCCAATATTCTCTTTAAAAATAAAGGAGAAGTCGTATTTGCCGAAATGGTCGATCTCGATGCATCAACCAATCAGCATACTTTTGCTTATTCTGCCCCGATTCCTTTACCGGAATATGATGCCGTTGAAATTCAATACATACTTGAATAACCCATAATGAAAAAGGAACAAAGCGAGCGATTATCCTCGATTTGTTCCTTTTTTTCTACTTTATTATCCATTTATTTTAATGTCGCTTCTTTGCGCTGCGTTTCAAGAAATGTATAGATGTCTTCATAAACGAGTTGGCCATCTGTCTCATTTAAAATTTCATGACGCATCTTTTCGTATAATTTTCCTGCTACGTTTTGATATCCACGATCTTTTAAAAACTGTTGCATCTTCATAAATTGTTGAGCATTGCCAATCACCGGATCTTCTGCTCCTGCGACAAAGAAAATTGGCAATTGTGGATTTTTCAATGCCCAGCCTTTTTTTCGATAACAATCGATGACGAGCTGCAATAAATTGGCATAGCCATTCAAAGTAAAAGGTTTGCCACAAATTGGATCCGCATTGAAGCGATCTACATTGTCTTCATTGTAAGACAACCACCGATTTTTCTGTTCACCGGCAATCCCTTTATCAAACGAACCTTCCACAAGATTGGCGACAAATTTGGAAATGTAGCGATCTCCTTTGAATGCGCGAATGACATTGACTAACATTTTACCTGGTTTAGCTGCCGGATTTTTATACACTGCCCCTGATAACACTAAAGCTGAAATGCGATCATCATAAGATTGAATATATTTTCGAGCGACTAAAGTTCCCATTGAATGGGCAATTAAGAAAACAGGTACACCAGGGTATTCTTGGCGTAAATTTTCTTGAACCGCATTGAGATCCTCTACGATTGCATCGCCACTTTCATCATAGAAATAGCCCAAATCTTCAGGACATTGAATACTTTTTCCATGTCCGCGATGATCCGCACAGACAACGGCATATCCTTTACTTGCTAAATAGTTCATAAAGTCGCGATAGCGTTCTTTATGTTCTTGCATGCCGTGGGCGATTTGAACAATCCCCACCACTGTTCCATGATCCGGAAGGACTTCTAAAATATCTAATTCCAATCCATCACTCGGGGATTTCACTGTTTGGTTGCGTTCCATATTCATTCCTCTCGTTTATCTTTTTCTTTTTATTATTGTACGAATCTTTTCAAAAGTGTATGGTCTAGTGCCCATTAAAAATGGCACTAACTTTTTTACTAAATTATCCGTTAGACAATTGACGAATTCTCCCTTTTCGCCATCTGATTTTTTTCGCCTATTCTCTTTTTTTCTCTTCGGCCTCTTTCGAACATCATCATTTCGAGTTATATACAACGTATTTTTAGTTAAAATATAACTCCATATCTTGCGCTATAAATCAATTTGATTACATTGCTTCACTCATGAAGGCTCGCTGCTTTATATGGATTTTTGTGACATTGGTATGTAAGAATCCAACACGATCTACCCTTTTTAAAATTATCGACAGAAAAAAAGCAGACTCTTTATCTTGATTTGAGTCTGCTTGATCATTCAAGTTTTCAATCTCTTTCGTGTTTCGAATGATTCGAAACAGTGCCTGCTGGTTTTGGGTCTACAGTCAAGATGCTGACAAGCTGATAGAAGCGTTCGCGAGGAACTTCTTTATTTTCATGATTTGTTTTTAATTCGACTGCGATTTGATGCAGTTTATTCCAACGTTCTTGCTTTTGGCTTCGAACTTCCTCTGGTTCTTGATAGAGGGAATTCAAATCCGTTTCGGTTTTTCGTTTTGATTTGCAGTTAGAAGGTAGGCGAACTTCGATCTGGCAAATATAATTCAAGCGTGTTTCGTCGCTCATCTCATCGTTTGCTAAGATTTCATAGATTAACCCATCATCTACCGCATTATTATCCATGCAGGCACTGGCAAGTGAAGAAAGCTTATTTTCTAAATGAATTTGTAAATTGCGTGTATTCATACTCTTCACCTCCAGAATGCAAAACCAATTCAACTAGAGGAATCTCTAGTTTTACTGTAAGTTTACAACCTACATCAATGTTTTAAACAGTTCATTTTGTGTCCTATTTAAAGATTCAAATCCATTTAAAATGAATTCAAGGTTTTTTAATCGTTATTCTAAATCTCTGCTTTACACTTGTGAAAATATTGATTTTTCCACAAACGAATCGCTTTTGTTTTACTTATTTTTTAGTTTGTTGTTTCTCTTGTTTTTACTCCATTTTCTTTTTGAATTGCTTTTTGTTTCTTCAATTCGAGAGTGTTAATACTCGAATCATCCTGTAAGAGCCGATTTCTTTTGGAATGAAAGCATTCGTTTGATACTTGTTACATTCTTATTATTCGTGAATTCGCACTTTGATGGTAGGATATTGGCAAGTAAGGATGGATAAACAATGAGAATTATTTCTGGAGATGCTCGTGGCAAAATCATCGAAGCCCCACAAGGTTTAGATACCCGCCCTGTTACGGATAAGATTCGCCAAGCACTATTTAATATATGGCAGTTTGATATTCCGAATTGCGACTTTCTCGATCTCTTTTCTGGTTCCGGTTCAATGGGCCTAGAAGCAATGAGTCGCCATGCGCACTGTGTCATCATGGTTGAAAAAGGAAAAGAAGCCGCCAATGTCATTCGTCGTAACATCAAAGCATGCCATTTTGAAAATCGCAATATTCGCGTATTGGAACAAGATGTCTTCGTTGCGATTGAAGATTTAAAAAACAAAAAACAAACTTTCGATAAAATCTATCTCGATCCCCCTTATACTGTTGATTCAATTTTTATCCCTGTCATGGAAGCTTTAAGTGATGCTGCTTTGATCAAAGAGGATGGAGAAATTGTGATCCGAACCAAAAAAGAAAAAGAGATGCCGGATCAAATTGGCGTATTAGAAAAAGTCCGCACAAAAACTTGGGGAATTTCGACTGCCCATTTTTATCGTAAAATCGAAGTGAAATAAAAAAGCAATTTATTTTTACGTAGCGTTTAATGAGTTTCATTTTTGTGAAAAGTGCCTGAAAATCAAGGCGCTTTTTTCTTTTTTGCGCTTCTTTTTCATCTTCTTCTTACCGCTTAATTTTCGAAAGAAAATCGTCATAAACACGTGATTTTACTTGATGAATGCGATTGAATCGGCTAAGTTAGTAACAGGTACATCCCTTGTATTTTCACAATATGTCCCCATTATGCGCAAAGAAATAATTTCATATTTATATCATTAAAAACGGAGATCTTTATGCGTCACTACATTCGCAACGAAGAACTTTACACAACCTTAAACCAAATTTTAAATCAGCAAAATCCAGAACTTACGAACATCTATAAAAAAGTAATTCTTTATCGTTCGGCCATTAACTTTAAATCCAAAGAGAATGTGGAAGATATCTTATTACTGCCAACAAGAATCTTTTGTTCCTTTATGAACCTCTTGTTGATTCCAGTATTATGTCAACTGCTCATCCACCAGGTTTTCCCGCAAATTCTTGATTGGGCGGCCTACTCGATTTTAGCCTCAACTGCTTTTTTAGCCCTAGTTCAAGTTTGGATCTTCTTTTCAGCATTGATTAAATTTTCAATGTATAAAACCTATTTTATTGTTGATGAACTTTTTGCCCGTAAGATTTTAGTTGTTCAACAAATCCAGACAAAAAAAGCGGTGTAATTTGATTTTTATTTAAACATGAATCCCCTACTCACGAACAAAGAGTAGGGGATTTGTCTTTGATTTATAGGAAAGTGATGTTCATTCGATTTGTATTCCCCCGTTGTTGTTCGCTATAATAATAAAACAAAACAAGGTGATCAAATATGAAAACAACTACTGTTCTCGTCGTTGAAGACGATAATTCTATCCGTAATTTGATTGAGACAACCCTCAAATCTCATGACTATCAGTATTTGATGGCCAGTGATGGAAAAAATGCAATTCTCGAAGCATCGACGCACAATCCAGATGTCATGTTTTTAGATTTAGGCTTACCGGACATCGATGGTGTTCAAATTATTCATAAAATTAGAAGCTGGTCGAATATGCCGATCATTGTTATTTCCGCACGGAGTGATGACGATGATAAGCTCGCCGCTTTAGACGCCGGAGCTGATGACTATTTAACAAAACCATTTTCGATTGTCGAATTACTCGCTCGCTTACGCGTTGTAGAACGACACTTATCTAATCAATCTTTACCTACAAACAATAATGCCATCTTTATCAATGGTCCTTTAAAAGTCGATTATGCGGCAGGTTGTGCACTGATCAATAATGAAGAACTGCATTTAACCCCTATTGAATTCAAACTGCTCACTTTGTTGTCTAAAAACGTCGGTCGTGTTTTAACGCATAACTACATCACACAAAAAATTTGGGGAACGAATTCGGATAATGATATTGCTTCCCTTCGCGTCTTTATGGCCACACTGCGTAAAAAGCTCGAATCAAAAAAGGGCTCTCCACAGTTTATCCAAACCCATATTGGGGTTGGATATCGCATGTTAAAAGTAGATTAACTAAAAAGCTGATTTTCTTTGATGAAATCAGCTTTTAGTTTTTCTAGCCAAGCAAAACTAAAAGCCATTTGTGATGATTTAAAATAAAATAACAGGTGAGGTGATCAAAATGAATGAAGTAATAAATTCAATACAAACAAGAAGATCGATTCGTCAGTTTAATGACAAACCGATTTCTAAAGAAGACTTAGAATTGATTGTCGATTGCGCCATTCACGCTCCAAGTGGAATGGGAAAAGACACCTGGTACTTTGCGGTTGTGACCAATCAAGATTTGATTAATGAATTGATTGATATTATGAAAGTTGAATTAAATAACAACGCGTATACGATGTATCATCCAACTGCATTAATTATCCCCGCTAACTTAAAGGATAATAGTCATGGCATGGAAGACAATGCTTGTGCTTTAGAAAATATCTTTCTTGCCAGTCATAGTTTAAATATCGGTTCAGTATGGATTAACCAATTAAGACATTATATGGATTCCAAAAACCTTCGCACATTTTTAGAAAAAGTAGGTATTGATGATTCCATGGTCGTTTATGGCATTGCCGCTTTAGGTTATTACGATACAAAACCTGTACCAAAAATTAGAAAAGGAAAATTCGCCTTTTTTGAATAAAAAGAAAAGAGCCCGCAGGCTCTTCTTTGGTTTTGTCCGTACAAAACCTCTCGATAGTTGTGGTATAAGGATAGTTAAAACGTAAGTTATGAACACATCAGAAGGTAGTAGAGATTAATATAATGAATACATGATCGTTTTTTAATGATAATAGATTGTCCTTATACCTATCGTACCCAAAACCCACGTCCCCCAACGTTGAGATTAAGTACATCGAAAGTATAGAAAACACTCATAGGCAAGTCAACCACCCTTTTTCGGTGTTTTCTATTTTCGCTAATTTTCCCTAAAAAAGAGAGCTACTCATTTTTTAAATGAGTAGCTACTTGTTTCATCATAAATTGTTGGGAATCGATAGTCCTCATTAGAATGTTTGGACAAATTGAGTAATAATCGCATCTTTTTCTTCTTCAATTGGCGAATCTGGTTCATGTTCATACACCCGCAAGCTTGGTGAACGGAACGTTTCACGAGTAATTGTGACATCGCGAGACCCTGTTAATTCAATATGAATCGACTTTGTGTAGCTTGCTGTGTCATTAGGCGTATTGACTCGTTCGCTGATTACTTTTACCGAACGAACGATTTCTCCAGTATTTGAAAATTCAATTTCATCGCCATCTGTATATTGTGGAATTTCATGAATTAAGCGTACCCGCAACTGTGGATATGCTTCTGGGGTTTCGATTGCTTGTTGGGTTCGGAAACAAGAATCAATTTTAATTCCTTTGTCTTTCGATAAAACCAAAATCGTTTCTACAGGCTTGCTGATCGAATCGTTTTTTACGGGAACAATGACTCGTTCTGCTTTGCGCCCAACTAAGTTTTCTAATAACTGCATTTCTTCTCCACTTAAAACCATTTCAATCTTCCTCTCTTAGCGGGCAACAGCCCCATTTATTCAATGTAAAAAGGATATCTTTCTTTTTACATTTTCATTGTAGAGGATCCATTTTATTGAAATCACAAACGGACCTAGTTGGATATTAAAATGGCTTATTCGGTTCTTTGCCCTTTTTAAAACAAAATCATTTGCGCGAAAACGTTTCATTTTTTCGCCCTGTTGACACTCTGAAACGTTTTAATCATTAGACATAGAAATCCCAACCAAAATACTCAATGATAATAAAAGAATGGAGGTTGTGATATGACAAACGTAACTGATGTTTATCTTCAAGCCCGCAAACAAGCGCTTACTTGTGTAAACGAGAAGAAAAGATTAAACGAAGATCCTTATCTTCCCGTCCTCGATCATATTTTAAAAGACCAAACGATTATCAAAAAAGAATTTCATAGTCTACAAGAAATCCCCACTCATTCCATCATCGGGACGTGTCATGAAGGACGGACCCATTCTTTTGCGGCAAACTTTATGCCGTTATTAGAGACCAACACTGAATTTGCGCATAAATGGATGAACTTATATCAATACGCTTTAAGTGAAGGACTTCATGATGCGATTACGGTTTATCTGTTTTTCGGTCATTATTTTGTTGAAGAAGGAAATAAACGCGTCTCGGTTACCCGCTTGTTGAATAACCCCTTAATTCAAGCAAACGTAATTGAATTGATTGTCGATTGCCAAAGTCTTGATCAAAGTGATTTATATTCTGCCTATTTAAATTTTCGTCAAGCTAGTGGAATCACAACATTATTGATGTCTAAAGCGAAAAACTATGATCGATTATTGAAGCTGATTCTCAAAGACAATCAAGAAGAGCTAAATGATCATCAAAAAGAAGACCTCTCTTCTTTTTTCAAAACATTTGAAACAGTTTTATCCAAAATCGTCCTTGAACCGATTGCGGCAACCCCTGGCGATGCCTTTTTACTATTTTTAGAAGTCTATGGATATCCCGAAGGTCAAATCATTCCCGATACTGTAATCGAAAAAGAGTTAATGCGCATTTTGCCTACAATTAAAACTTATCCCCATTCTCCTAAAGCCGCTTTATTGACCAAAGCAGAAATTTCCGATCATAAATCGCTATTTGCGGCTTTTAAAGAACCCATTAAAGCCGTTTTAATTAGCCAAGGAGATCCGCAAACTTCCATTTGGACAGCTACTCATGAACAGGCTTTCCACAAAATGGCGAATGCTCTCCAAAACCAGGTTGCCATTCAATGTTATTCTGGCCATCAAAACGAAGAAATTATTCAAGCAATGGAAAACAGTATTGCATGGGGTGCACAAGTGATCTTCACTTCCCATCCTTTATTGTTACAAATCACGAATCGCTTTGCGGCCAAATATCCTAAAGTTCGCTTTTTGAATTGCTCCTTAAATCCCGAATCCACGGCCGTTCGCTCGTACTCTACGCGTGGCTATGAAATTATGTTTTTACAAGGACTCGCTGCTGGCGCTTTATCTCATTCTAGTCATATCGGATATATCGCAGATTATCCGATTTATGGTGCGATTGCCAATATTAATGCCTTTGCCCTTGGCGTCAAGATGGTCCGCCCCCACGCCAAAGTGTATTTAGATTGGTCAACTACAACGATGGCCACTAATCGTGAGTTTCCTATGGATATCGATATGATTTATATTGCCGGTCAAGAATTCGATCCTGCAATTCAAAAAGGAAAACGCTTTGGCTTATTCGATGTTCGGGCTTCAAAATTCTCTAATTTGTCGACGATCCAACAGAAATGGAGTATCTTCTATACCCAAATTATTCAATCGATTTTAAACCGGACTTATCGTTTTGATGAGGCTAAAGGATCCTCGATTAACTATTGGCTAGGCATCTCCAACGGTTTAATTGATGTCAGCTTTAGTCAAGAGTTACCTTTTGAAACAAAGCGAATGATTGAACTGATTAAAAATAATATTGCCCAAAACAATTTCAATATTTTTGAAGAAACAAATGCCAAAAGTCATCAAAAACCAGTTCCCGATTCCACTCCACTGTCGATGGAAGAAATTGCCACGATGAACTGGCTTGTTGATAATATCGTCGGAACGATTCCCACGGATATCCAACTGATTCCTTCTGCGGAAAAAGTTGTCCAAATCCATGGTTTAGATTCCATCGATCCCTTGCCTTTTCATGTCGCACAGGAGATGGATCATGAGCCAAAATAAATTACGAATTTTATTATTGAGTGATGTGATTGATCGTCGATATGATCAAAAATGGGATGAACATTGTTTTGATGGAATCGATTTAATCATCTCTTGTGGCGATCTTCCCGCAAGTTATTTGGAATTTATCGCCACAATGTTTCATGGCGATGTGTTATACGTTGCTGGTAACCACGATGAACGTTATCTTCAACATCCTCCGCAAGGTTGTATTGGTATCGATGACCAATTAATCAACTGGCATGGCCTGCGCATTTTAGGATTAGGCGGTGCCATGGGCTTTTCTTCTCACCCTTATCAGCTCACCGAAAAACAAATGAAAAAACGCGTCCATAAGTTATGGCTTTCCTTATATAAACAAAAAGGATTTGATATTCTCGTCACTCATGCCCCCGCAAAGGGATATCATGATGGTCAAGATTTATGTCATCAAGGCTTTGAAACATTCAAACAATTGATTCATCAATATCAACCGCGTTATTTCTTTCATGGACACGTCCACTTCACTTATGGTGATTTTCCCCGTCTTTATCAAATTGAAAACACCACGGCGATCAATGGCTATTCTAGCTATATTGTCGAAATCCCTGTAAACTCATCGAGCGATGACGATGCAAAATTTTATATTCGATAAAAAAACCAGAGCGTTTTTCTCCATTGGAGTGCTCTGGTTTTTCTATATTTATATTGTAGATTTATTTTGTAGAATCGTCTTGTTCTTCTTCTGATTCAACAGGAGTTTCTTCTTTTTGATTGATCGATTCATCTACGTTTGTTTCTTGAACATCTAAATTGTCTTCTGTCAAAGTGTCCCGTTCATCATTGGATGGAACTTCATGTGGTGCTTCTTCAAATAAAGCCATTTGTTTGTTGAAAACAGCAGATGGATGATCGTCATCTGTTTGTGATGAGTCAGTTTCTTGTGCTTTTTGTTCAAACGCTTTTTGACGTTCTTTTTCCACTTTCATCATTTGCCGTTTTTTGCTTTCATCACGCACCCGCTCAATAAAGGAACGAGTAAAATCATTCGTGACTAAATCATCCATTTTCTCATTAGAAATCAGATAATAGATCAATCCAGCAATGCAAACTTCCATCAAAATAGCGATGATGTATACCCATAAATAAGAAGTCAGTTTGTCGTACATAAAGCCAACTAAGCTGATCATCAATGCTGTAGTTAATGTGGATAAGAAGTTCAAGATCGCATAAACCGTCGAATAATAACGTTTATCCACACGGTTTGATACGATTAATGGTAACGATAATTCGTTTAGTGCAAAGGCACTACCGAACAAGAAGCAAAGTGGATAAAGTCCATTGCCAATGTGCATTAAAATCAAAATTGTAATGCCGATTGTGGCAATCAACGCCACGATATTCAATAATCCGGAAGCAAGCACCGGTTTAATGCGATCCGCTAACCAACCGGCTGTCAATTTGAATACTAAGTTTCCGATCATGCACCAGCTTAGCGCTGTTGCGCCAACGAGTGCTGATTTGCCAATGGAAGGGGCAAGCGAAGAATAATGCATCGGTAATGCAACTAAGAATGCCGAGAACACTGCGATCAGCGCAAAGCTAATTAATAGCTCGCGTGGTGCTTTTCTCTTATTATTGGATGGCGCTTCTTCTTGTCCATAAGCAACTTTTCCTGCTGTTGCCGGATGCAATGGCACACGCCAATATAAAGCTGGTGCCATAAAAACTAAAATCAATACCGCTTGAATTACAAATCCCATTCGCCAACCAAGCATTTCGACACTAAATGCCATCAAAGGTGAAAAGAGTGCGGTACTTAAAGCTGAAGCAGCCAGAACGATGGAAGTCGTCCAGTTTTTCTTTTGATCGAACCAGTTGTTGATTAAAGTTGTCGCCGGTACTAAACCAATCAAGGAAGCACCCACTCCTAATAAGCAACAAAATGCATAAACGAAGTAGCGGTTAAAGCTAAACGAAATAAAGAGTACAGCAGCACAACTTATTGTCGTTCCGATCAACAGCAATGTTTCTAGTTTTACTGCTCGCAATAAATAAGGAACACACAAAGCGGTTAAAGCCATGAAGACAAGCACAAAAGTTGTTGAACTTGAAGCTTGACCCAAAGAGATATTCAACCCATTTGCGAGCGGTTGATAGAAGACTCCACTTGAATAGAAACAAAGTCCGGTACTTGCTGCAACCATAAAGCATGCAGTCAAAATGACTTTGAAATACTGGAGTTTTTCTTGTTTTTCCATAATATTCTCCTTCTTGTATCCATTATATGTTATTCATGAAACCATTTAGAACGTTTTGGCCAAATTCGAGTCAATAATCCCCACTTTTTGGACGTTAACTTGCTTATTTTGGTCGTTTAATTTGCAATTTCTCGTCTTTTTTCCAAAAATTTGGTCTTCTCTTTTTCTTTTTTCCTTTCCTAAACATCACAAAATATTGATTTTTCCTTTACTAAAAGAAAGACGGCATAACTTTCATCATGCCGTCTTTTTCAATTTACTTTTAAAAAATTAATTGACTGATGTAAGCGACAACTGCCGCCATAATCGCAACTTGTAACATACTTGCTCCAAACCACGCACCAACAATTGCTACAAGCACACCCAACACACAAGCGACTGTCGGCAAAGAAGAGGAAAACACCCCAGGAAAAGTCATCGCGCATAAAACAACATAGGGCACATAGTATAAAAACGATTGAAAGAATCGACTTTGAATTGGCTTCGAGAACAATGCCATAGGAATCATGCGAATAATATAAGTCACTATTGCCATCACGATGATCGCACTATACGTGTAAAGCGAATCCATTATTCTTCCTCACTTTCTAGATCATCATTTTGATTCGCATCTTCTCTAGGGAAACGCCAAGCCATAAACGCACTAATCACAACTGTGATGAAAATCAACGTATAGCCAGAAGACACTTGGCGAAATGCCGGAATTAAATTGAGTCCGACACTAACAAATGCCGTCAATAAAATACAATATAAAATCGGACGTTCTTTTCTTGCCACAGGAACAAAGATCGCAATAAACATCCCATACATTGCTAAGCCCAGGGCATTGACTAATTGATCCGGCAATGCTGAACTTGCACTTGCGCCCAATAAAGTTCCCAGTGTCCAACCTATAATTGGCGGGATCATCAAACCTAAAAACCAAACAAATTTCACAGCGCCTGTTTGTGATATTGCTACTGCATAAATTTCATCCGTGATGCCAAACGACATGATCAATCGTTTTTTAAGTGGCATCTTGTTTCCTGTTTTTTGCGCCAAAGAAATGGACATCAAAAAATAACGCGCATTAATCACAAGTTGGGTTAACACAAGTTCCACTAAAGAAGCTTGCGCACAAATCAAAGTCGTTCCCGAAAATTGGCCAGCACTTGTCAAATTGAGCAAGCTAGTCATCACCGCTTGCGTAACGGTCATACCTTGAACAATCGCCGCCATTCCATACGCTGCCGAAACCGCAAAGTAGCCTGAAGCAATCGGAATCGAGGCTTTCATTCCTTCAATAAATAATTGTTTCTTTTTCTCATTCATCGTTGCGGATTATAGCACGTTTAAAGCAAAATCATTTCAATCCTGTTTTCATCATCTTTATTTTTAAAAACTCTTATGCAAAAAATCATGAATCCGAATCAGAAAAAGACCCTCTGCCATTTGGTCATTTTCTTTCTCATTTCTCCATATTTTATATGTCTTAGATTTTTCAAAACGATTTGTTTAGGCTAAACTGTTGAAGACGGAGGATCTGAATATGAAAATTACAGAACCAGCTTTAGTTGAGCTGAATAATATTTTATCCGCAAATGGCGCTGAAGGTCTTGAAGTCATCCTTCAAGAAGGCTGCTGCGGTGTAATGCCTACATTCCAACTCGTTCGCTTTGATGAAGGTGATCAACCAGAAGATATTCAAGGTGTAAAAATCTTAATGGAAGGTGACGCAAAAGACGTCGTTGAAAATGTCATCATCGATTTACAAGACGGTGAATTAATTGTCTTAAGCCAACGCGGCGGATGTTGTGGACATGGGCATCATCATGAAGATGGCAATCACGAATGCTGCGGACATGGGCATCACCATGAAGATGGCAATCACGAATGCTGCGGACATGGGCATCACCACGAAGATGGCAATCACGAATGTTGCGGGCATGGGCATCACCACGAAGATGGCGAACACAAATGTTGTAGACATGGCCATCACCACGAATAATCTAAATTCTAAAAAAAATCAAAGCGGGTATTGCTCTTGGTTCTCCAAGTCAATTCCCCGCTTTTTCTTTCCTTATATTTATATGGTAAAACTAACTATTTTTGGTTTCCTTTTGACTATTCAATACGCAAGAATAATTCTTTTTTATTTCTTTTTGCTGCTTTTAAATTTTGTCTATCTTCAGTGATCATTTTTCTTGGGAATTGCTTTGAAAACTTTCACTCTGTTTCATTCGTTTCACATTCGTTACTCAATTTTTTCGCTTTCTGTTCATTCCAGTCAAACATTTTTAAAAATATATGTAACTTGCATTTCGATCAGAAAAATTGATTCGATCAACGTTTTAGAACTTTTGATTGCTTTGTCATCTAATAAAGATACATAAAATCAAGTCCTAATTCCAAATTTGTATACATTTCGAGAACAATAGGTCACAAATGTTAGAAATTTCACCAAAAATCATCTTTATTCATCAAAAACGTATATTTTCAGCGGTAAAACACAGAAAAACTGTAAAAAAATGTAAATTATTGAAAAACGTTTCATTTTGCATGATATACTTGCGCTTGTAATTTCGCGGTCAGCCTGCGTAGACAGGTCTACCGTTATTAGAGAGGATTAACAAATTAAAATGACTAGATATGTATTGAAACGAATATTACTCGCTATCGTCACTATCTGGGTTGTCGCTACTTTGACCTTCTTTTTGATGAACATGATCCCCGGTGGACCATTCTTATCTGAAAAAGCGATAAGCCCACAGGCCACAGCTGCTCTGGAAGCAAAATATGGCCTAGATAAATCACTATGGGAACAATACGTAACCTATATGAATGGTTTATTACACGGAGACTTCGGTCTTTCTTTGAAACAACGTGGTCGTACAGTTCTTGAAATTATTGTTACTAAATTCCCTGTATCCGCTAAGATCGGTGGAATGGCTGTTCTAATTTCTTTAGTTTTAGGAGTTTCCCTTGGTTGCATTGCTGCTCTACATCAAGGAAAATTCTGGGACCGTTTCATTTCTGTGTTTGCAACATTAGGAATTGCCGTTCCTGGATTCGTCGTTTGTACTTTATTGAGCTATGTCTTCGGTGCAAAACTGAAATTAGTTTCCACATTAGGGTTATCTGATTGGACATCGTACATTTTGCCGGTTACCGCAATCGCCTTCTATCCGACTTCATACATCATGCGTTTAATGCGCTCTAGTATGTTAGACGTATTAGGCCAAGACTATATGCGTACTGCAAAAGCTAAAGGTCTTTCTGGAACAAAACAGTTATTTAAACATGCGTTACGTAACGCCATCTTACCTGTTGTTACTTATGTCGGACCAATGCTTGCCTACACAATCGTCGGAAGCTTCGTTGTTGAAAAAATCTTCGTTATCCCAGGTCTTGGTGGTTCTTTCATCACTGCGATCAACGGACGTGACTACACATTAATCATGGGTACGACGATTTTCTTAGCAACTCTCGTTATCCTTATGACATTAGTTGTCGATATCCTTTATAAGATTATCGACCCACGTATTAAATACGATTAAAAACAGGAGGAAAGAAAATGGCTAAAAACCCAATTAGTTTTCAAATGGATTTGGATCCAGCAGATTTCCTACCTGCTACTGAAGAAGAAAAACAATCTCAAGTCATCATGCGTGATTCCATCAGTTTCTGGAAAGATGGATTCCGCCGCTTAAGAAAAAATAAAGTAGCAATGGTTTCACTTGCTGTGATCATCATCATCATGATCTTCGCGTTTATTGTTCCCCAGTTCTATCCATATTCTTATGATATGCAAATTAAAGGGGCAAACAACTTAGCGCCAATGCAGTTCTCAGCTGCAGAACAAGCAATCATCGATGCTGGGGGAAGTGTGTTCCCTCACTTCTTTGGTACTGACTCTATGGGTCGTGACTATGCGATTCGTATCATGGTTGGTACACAGATTTCTTTATTAGTCGGCTTAATCGCTACTGCCATCATCTTATGTATTGGCCCTCTTTATGGCGCAATTGCTGCTTATGCTGGGGGATGGGTTGACTTATTAATGATGCGTATTGTCGACATTATCTACACAATCCCTGATGTTTTATTAATCATCCTGCTTTCATTCGCGTTGGATGGACCGCTAAAAGCTTTAGCTGCCGTTCCTGGATTCACCTGGATCCAAACCGTCGGAACGAACATGATTTCAATCTTTATCGTATTCGCATTGCTATATTGGGTTAACATGGCTCGTATGGTTCGAAGCCAAGTCTTAACGATCAAACAATCTGACTACGTAACTGCTGCTCGTGCTTTAGGTGTAAAAACATCTACAATTATCCGCAAACACTTAATGACAAACTGCATTGGTACATTAATTGTTTGTGCAACACTACAAATCCCATCTGCAATCTTTACAGAAAGTTTCCTTAGTTTCTTAGGTCTTGGGGTTGCTGTTCCACTTCCATCTCTTGGATCACTCGCAAGTGCTGGTTTGAATGGTCTTTATACTTATCCATACTTACTGTTCATCCCTGCTGCTGTTATTTCCTTAATCATCTTAAGCTTCAACTTGCTTGGTGATGGTTTACGTGACGCATTCGATCCAAAGATGAAGAAATAAATAAGGAGAGTCTATGTCTGAAGAATATTTAGTAAATATAGAACACGAAAAACTTTCCTTCTTTACCCCTGCTGGTGAAGTTAAGGCGTTGAACGATGTAAATATCCACCTTCGTCAAGGTGAAGTCCTTGGTATTGTTGGTGAATCCGGTTCCGGTAAATCCGTAACTGCTTATTCCTTGATCGGTTTAACTGCCGATCCAGGAAAACTGATCTCTGGTTCCCTATATTTTAATGGCCACCAAGTCGATCAAATGACTGAAAAAGAAATGCGTAAAATCCGTGGAAATGAAATTTCTATCATCTTCCAGGACCCAATGACTTCCTTAAACCCGGTTTATACAATCGGAAACCAAATTACAGAAGTTATTACGCTTCATACGAATAAAACAAAAGAAGAAGCCAAAGCTCGTGCCAAAGAACTTCTCGAGCTTGTTGGTATCAACGAACCTGAAAAACGTTTGAAACAATATCCTCATGAACTATCCGGTGGTATGCGCCAGAGAATCATGATTGCCATCGCACTCGCTTGCGAACCTAAATTACTGATCGCCGATGAACCAACGACTGCATTAGACGTTACAATTCAGGCGCAGATTTTAGAGTTAATGATGGAACTAAAAGACAAATTAGGAATGTCCATCATCATGATCACTCACGACTTAGGTGTCGTTGCTTCTATGTGTGATCACATTGCCGTTATGTATGCTGGTCGTATCGTTGAATACGGTACAACCGATCAAGTGTTCTATGAACCAAAACACATGTACACAAAAGGTTTAATCCGTTCTATCCCTCGTTTGGATACAGATGAACATCAACGTTTGATCCCAATCGAAGGAACACCTGTTGATATGTTAAACCCACCAAAAGGTTGTGCTTTTGGTCCACGTTGTGAAGCATGTATGAAAATTTGTTTGAAACAAACCCCACCGATCACTGAATTTGATGATACGCACTACACATATTGCTGGCTCCAACAAAAAGAAGCCATGGAAAGATTAGCCGCCGATTCTTCGGCAAAAAGTAGCGAAGGAGGAGAAGCATGACTGAAAAAAACGAAGATTTTATCGTCGTCGAACACCTAAAGCAGTATTTCCCTGCTGGTGGTCACGGAAAAAATAAAAAATATGTTCAAGCTGTAGATGATGTCTCCTTCACGATCAAAAAAGGAGAAACACTTGGTTTAGTTGGGGAATCCGGATGTGGGAAAACCACAACCGGTCGTTCCTTACTTCGCCTTTATGAGCCAACTGGTGGCCGCTTTGTTTTCGATGGCGATGTCATTTTTGACGTCGAAAAGAAAGAATACGCCAACATGTTGCCTTATCGCAAACGCATGCAGATCGTATTCCAGGACCCATATGCTTCATTGGATCCTCGTATGACTGTCGGCGATATCGTTGGTGAAGCAATTGATACGCACCACCTCGCCAAAAATGATAAAGAACGCTATGACATGATCATTGAACTGTTACGTAAAGTCGGACTGAACTCTGAACATGCTAACCGTTACCCTCACGAATTCTCCGGTGGACAACGTCAACGTGTCGGAATTGCCCGTGCTCTTGCCGTTAACCCTGATTTTATCGTCTGTGACGAACCAATTAGTGCCCTTGACGTTTCCATTCAGGCGCAGGTTATTAACATGTTTGAAGACTTGCAGCGTGATTTGGGATTAACTTATCTATTTATTGCTCACGACTTATCTGTTGTGAAACACATTTCCGATCGCATCGGGGTTATGTACTTAGGACGTATGGTTGAACTTGCTCCAGCAAATGAATTAACCAATACTCCTCTTCACCCTTACACAGAATCACTAATTTCTGCGATTCCTGTAGCCGATCCAATTAAAGCTCGTACGAACAAACGTATTGTTCTGGAAGGAGATGTCCCTTCCCCTGTTAATCCACCTAGTGGATGCCGTTTCCGCACACGTTGCTCTCGCGCAACTGAAAAATGTGCTCAATCCGCACCAGAATTTAAAGAACTTGTTCCTGGTCATTTTGTTGCATGTCACCATGTAACATTGGAAGAAGCACAGAAAAAACTTGCAAAAAATGATTAAAACGAAAATCTTTCTTTCATAAAAAGAAAATTGTTTTCACAATTTGTTTCACTGTGTTACAATTCACCCATCACCTCAAAAGAGGAGAAGCTCGATGGTTTCCGCTATCGGGTTACATGGCCGCCTTCAATGATATCTTCAGATTTCACATCTGTTCCAGGTCCAACATTTAATCAGCCAATCTGGTGAGTTGGCTGGATGGATCCCCTGAACCAGTTTGGATCTGGAATCGACTAAGACGGACAACATAATAGAGAAAAGGAGATTAAAATGAAGACACGTTCTCTTACATTGCTCATGGCAGCTGCTATGACAGTAAGTGCTGTAGGATGCTCATCTAACAACACTTCCACTAATAGCACAGCAGGTTCTACAGCTGCTGCAACAGGAGATAAGAAAATCTTATCTGTACAAATCGGCCCTAACCCAGAAACTATGGACCCAGCATTAAACTCTGCACTTGATGCCGGCAACATGATCTTAGAAAGCTTTGAATGCTTACTGACTAACGATAAAGATGGAAATGCTGCTCCAGGTGCTGCTGAATCTTGGGAAGTTTCCGAAGATGGAAAAACTTATACATTCAAACTTAGAGATGGCTTAAAATGGTCCGATGGTACACCATTAACATCTGAAGACTTCGTTTATAGCTGGCAACGTGTATGTGATCCAAACGTAGCTGCTCCTTATGCTGAAACAGTACTTTCCATGGTTGAAGGTTACGATGAAGCAATCGCCGGCGACATTACTAAATTAAATGTTGAAGCTCCAGATGAAAAAACTTTCATCGTTCACTTAAGCAATGCTTGCCCATACTTTGAATCCTTAGCTGCTTTCGCAACTCTTTCCCCAGTTCAAAAAGCAACTGTTGAAAAAAATGGCGATGCTTGGGCTACAGCTGCTGAAACTTACGTTTCCAATGGTCCATTCCACGTAACAGAATGGGTACCTAACTCCTACATCTTAATGGAAAAGAACCCTAACTACTGGAATGCTGAAAATATTAAAATCGACGGTATTAAGTTCAACTTAATCGAAGATGCAAACGCTGCTTACAACGCTTATAACGCTGGCGAAATCGCATTTATTAAAGACGTTCCAACTGAAGAAATCGCTTCTTTAGAAGGACGCGATGATTTCTTCGTAGCACCAATGATCGGTACTTACTACATTTCTTTAAATACTGAAAAAGAACCTTACACTAACCCAGACGTTCGTAGAGCACTTAGTCTTGCAATCGACCGTGAATACCTCGCAAACACATTAATGCAAGGTACTTATTCTCCAGCTGGCAACTTCGTTGGTCCAGGATGGATGGATACAGACGGAACTGAATTCTACAAAAACTCCAACGGTGGAGAAAGCTTCTTCAAACCAACAGCTGATATCGAAGCCGCTAAAGCTGCACTTGAAGCTGCTGGATATCCAAATGGTGAAGGCTTACCTGTTCTGACATACTCCACTAACGATTCTGGTTACCACAAAGCAGTTGCTGAATACTTACAACAAGCTTGGAAAGAAATCGGTGTAAACCTCGATGTTGAAATCGTTGAATGGGCTTCCTTCACACCAATGCGTCGTAACGGTGACTTCGAAATCGCTCGTAACGGTTGGGTAGGTGACTATACTGATCCATCTAACATCTTAACTCTGTTATATTCCACAAACGGAAATAACGATGGTAAATACAACAACCCTGAATACGATGCACAATTAGATCTTGCTAGTACAACGCTTGATCCAAAAGAACGTTCTGCAGCTCTCCACAAAGCTGAAGAAATCTTAATCGAAGATGCAGGATGTATCCCAGTTGCTTACTACAATGACTTCTGGCTTGAAAACAAAGATGTTGTTGATGGTATCTGGCACTCCGCTTATGGTTACTGGCACTTCGAAGATGCTGAATTAGTTGGTTAATCCTCTCACCTAATCAATAATTCACTCGTTAAGCCTACCTTCACGGTAGGCTTTTTTATTGGTTGAAAAATAACATCCCACAAAAAAACCGAACGATCTAAAGCATAATGCTGATGCGTTCGGTTTTTATTTTGCATTTAATTATGGTCAAAGAATGACGATTATTTAATTTTCAGTTGTGTTTTATATACGTTTTCTTCTTTGACAAATCCTTGTCCTTCAACAAGTTCTGCAGGCAAGTTGTAAGAACGGATTTCTGGTAATTTGCGACGACGTGCTTCTTCTTCTAGACGTTTAAGAATTTCTTTTTCATACCCTTGGTTTTTCAATTCTTCATCAATCCAGAAGTTACATAAATATCCCGTCCGTCCATCAGGAAGTTCAGGTGTAGGTGGCGTAAATACCCAAGCAATGGCTCCTGTTGCCGCAACTTTATTTTTCCACCAGGCAATGATTTGATAAAGAGCACCATTCCGAACTTGTGCCGAAAAATAACGGTTGAGTTCGAAATCTAAAGATTCATCTTCAATGTTCAACTCTTTCTTTTTGAGCTTCACTAATAAATCAATGTCACGGCGTGTGGCATGACGATATACAATTTTTGGAACTTCTTCAAATTGCACCTCGTTTTCTTCGCACCATTTTCTTGCGAATTCAACGTATTGGTCATCTTCGTATTCATACCACTGATTATCGAGGTTATAGTTTTGTAAAACGTTTTTGAAACGACGATATAAACCTTTTCCTCCGCTTAATGCAGTATTCAATGCATCTTTCGCTTGTCCTTCAGGTAAGTCATTTGTAAAACGACGCATCATTCCCACTTGATTTGCATCATAAGCCGTTGGAATCAAAATAAGGGAATCGTAATATTTGTCGATTTCATCATCGATTTCCATCAGTTCGCGTGTAGGTAACGAATCATCACGCATAATGATTTCACCATTATGGATGTTTAAGTAATATTCAACTTGATTACTCCCACCTTGAATGGCATCAATAATATCATCTAAATCAATAATCATATCTCATCTTCTCCTGTCAAAGTTCATTATATCAGTTTCCCCTATCTTAAAAAGTGAAAGACTCTCTTGTTTACTTTGTCTATCTAATGATCACAAATAAAAACAGACGACATTTTAAACTTAGTCGTCTGTTTCGTCCATTTTTTATTGGGCTATTCTTGTTTGTAGTTTGTTTGCATGGTCATGATTGCTCGTTCTTCTTGTCTTCTTGCTTCCATTAAACTATTGGCGACAAGTTGATCATCTACTCTTTGCCATAACGCTTGCGTATCATGGAGATGAATGCCAAGAGGCCCATACCAACTTAAATGTTTATCCATCACGATAAAACGACCAATAATTCGAGAATGAACATGAATGACCATTCCCGCCTGTTCTAATTTACGTGCCGTACTTTTTGCACATTCTTCAAGGAATAGATCCACACGAACATGTCTTGCTAAGGCTGGTGCGAAATAAGACAATAATTCTTCTCGTGTTTCAAAATCCACTTGATTGATCACAATAGAGATTTGGCGCTTTGCTTGCCTGATGTCTATTGCCAATTGTTGACGATAATCTACAATCCGCCCATATGCATCTACTTGGGGTTGCATCGAATACGTTTTGACTCTATATGGCAGTTTCTCTTTGATCTGTTCATTCTCTTTCATGACGTTCATTTGATAACCTTGATCGAAATATTCCTTTTGTCGAGAAGCGAACATTCTTTGAAACATACTGACATTGCGATCTACATAATCATAGACATACACATCTTTTTTCTGTTGGACTTGGCGATGGATTCGCCCAATCGCTTGCGAAATGACAATCGACGAGTCAACCGGCATCGTGCACATGAGCGTATCCAGACGCGGAAAGTCAAATCCTTCTCCCATTCCTTTATACGTTCCAATCAAAACAACTCGCTCTTTTTGTTTTAACGCTTCTAGTCGCTCGTGAATCTTCTCTTTATCTTCTGTTCCCACATTTAATAAAAGATCTACATGTGGATCAGCTTTTTCCACAAACTTCGCTAAATAACGGGCATGTTGAACATAGCGAGTTAATACTAAAACCGTTCGGCCTTGTTCTAAAGCATCTAAAACATCCGCCACGATTTTTAAGTTCCGTAAAGGATCATACGAAGCTTCTTGTGAGATTCGCATAAAATCACTTTGATTTTGATCGATCGCCATGAAATTGGTATCGCGCGTGACGAAGTAGCGGTGGAACGTTTGTTTCTTCATTTGTTCTTTGGACGAATACTCACTTAATATCGATCCTAATTCCCAAAACAACGTAGGCGACAACCCATCCGGGCGCTGCGGTGTAGCCGTCAAACCATAAACTCGTTTGGCGGCAATTTGATCGAGCAATTCAATATTGCGCGCCGAGGCCGCATGATGGCATTCGTCAAAAATGATCATTCCATATGGCTCGAGAATTTCTTCGACATTTTTCTTAGCAAATAATGTAGGCGCCATAGCGATATCTACTCGCTTAGATAACGTTTGGTTATTGGCTTGCAAAACTCCAATTTTCCCTTGGAATTGACCTTTCTTTTTTAGATTTTTTTCAAATTCCGGATTGTTGAATTGTAGATGGGTATTTAGTGTTTCTACCCATCCTTCCAAAATTCTTAAATTATTGACAATCACGAGTGTCGAAACTTTCGCTTGGCTAATTAATGCCGTTGCCATCATCGTTTTACCAGAACCCGTTGCGGCCACAAGAATGCCATGAGTATGTGCGAGTAACGATTTGACCATCACTTCTTGTTCAGGACGCAATTCGCCTAAAAAACGAACATCAAGCGCTTGGCCAATTGTCGTTTGATCTTCGATTTGATAAGGAATCATCGCTTCTTCAAAGCGGCGAATCAACTCTTCATCCATCCCTCTTGGTAAATGAATCATCCCTTTTTCAATTTGTGCATGCTGAATCACGCGTGGGCCACTAAAAAAGCGGCCTTTACTTCTCACTTCATCTGGATTCCAATAACTGCCGAGCAATAACAATTGACCAATTAAGCGCGGTTTTAAATTGTCTTTTTGAATCCAGATTCCGTTTTTCAGCGTCATGTTCAGTGTTCCTTGAACATCACTCGCTTGAAAATGGGTCGTGTCTTCTGGATCTTCAAAAAGCTGTAAGATTTGATGTTGTTTTCTTTCTACATTCATTTTGGATTGTGGATCTAACCAAGAAAACAATTGTTTTTTATGCGCATGCAAAAATCTTTCGACGCTCTCTAGTTTTGCTTTTGCGATCGCTTTGAGAAATTGTTGTGATTGTTCAAAAGGAACGTTTTTGTTTTGATCATCTAAAAAATACGTTCTGCCCATTACAAGGGCACACCCTTGCAAAGGCAGTTCGATTGCCGGGCCCGTTGAATCTTTGTCTTTAGGGAAACGTGAAGGGACCATCTTATCGAAAAACGATAAATCGCATAGTCCTTCTTCTAAAATTGCCTTTAAAATTAACGTTTTCCCCAAATCGACTGCTTTGGTTAGTTGAAGCGGTTGTTCAAAGAATAACCATATTTGCATCGATCCTGGATATGCGCCCGATGCTTTTAAATAATTCCAACCCGCTTTGCGAATTGTTTTGCATAACGCTTCAACATTCTTTAAAAGCGGCAAGTCCATAAAAAATCCTTGCTGAGGATCATTGATCATTTTGGTAATTTGATCGATTTTATCTGGCGCATCACTTTTTCCCCAATGTGGATATCCGATTTGCCACAATAAAAAGTGAACAGATCCATCGGGTTGAAGGGGCGTGATTTTAACTAATCCTTGGTCTGGCCAAGCCGTCGTTTGAAAATGGCGCTGCAAATGGACTGGGGTTAAGTTTGTCCCTTTGCGGTTTTTACACGTTAAACAAGGATTTTTACTCCCCTTGATAAAAGATGGATCCTTTTTTGCACAGACGCCCGTAATGCCTTCATTGGCGCATGGCCAATAATAAAAACCTCTTCTTGATGAAACTAAAAAGTGGTTTTGACATCCGTAAAAATAATGATTAAACAAGCTCGGATCCATTAATCCATACGTTTTTAAAAACCCTTGATCTTGTTGATTCACGCAATAAAAGGATCCTTGTTCATGAAGATTGAAAGTTGAAGATTGTTCTAAATCACGCCCATAACGTTTTGGTTTTTTATCATTGCTTCGATCACGATTAGGGGGAAACTGTTGAACAGTCATCACACTCATCTCCCTTCTTTTCTAATTGGTGTTCTTATTATATTCCATCATTTGGTCATTGTTATGCGAGATCTTTATCGTTTGGATAATATTTGATTCCTTGAAAAAATCTTTCCACTCATTTGTTTATGACAAATATTTGATAAAATGACTCCATGACATCTGCACAACTTCTACGAAAAATCCGCGATCATCAATCGCTCAACACAAAAGAGCAACGCTCTTTAATCTGGTCTCTTTCTTGGCCAGCCATTATGGCGCAAATCTCCACCACGATTATGCAGTTAATCGATATGGGGATGGTTGGCCGTTTAGGGACAAATGCTTCAGCCGCAATTGGCTTAGTCACCTCCACAACCTGGTTAGTTAATGGGGTATCCAATGGTGTAACTTTTGGCTTTTCCGTTCAAACTTCACAAGCGATTGGCGCTCGTGATTATCGAAAAGCCGCATCCCTTTGTCGCCAAGGACTCCTTGCCGTTGGCATTTGTAGCATACCACTTGCAATATTGATGGCTTCCCTCAGCTTTCAAATCCCAGTTTTGCTTGGGGGCGAACCGGTTGTTTTAAAAGATTCCGGACTCTATTTGCTCGTTTATTCTTTGACGATTCCATTTTACATGCTGAATACTTTAGCAATGAATATGTTACAGTCAACGGGCGATACGAAAGTTCCCGGCATTGCCCAAGTCATGATGTGTTTGTTGGATGTAAGTTTTAACGCACTATTCATCTTCAAACTCAATTTAGGCGTAATGGGGGCTGCACTTGGAACATCTTCATCCGTCATTTGTGTTTCGCTATTTTTGACGGGATGGATTTTCATCAAAAACGAATTTTTAAAACAAAAAGCCCCTTGGCGTTTTCACTCCCACTCCGTGCGTAGCGCATTTCGCATCGGTGGTCCGATCAGCATCGAACAATTTATTACGGGAACTGCCTACATTGCAATGACACGCATTGTCAGCTCTTTAGGTACATTATCTATTGCTGCACATAGTTTTGCGATCACTGCCGAAAGCTTATGTTATATGCCAGCCTTTGGGTTTGCCTCAGCTGCCTCTGCTTTAATTGGCCAATGTATTGGCGCCAATCGAATTGAACTATCCCGCCAAATTGCATGGCGCATCACGCGTCTGACCGTTTTAATGATGTCTGTCTGTGGCGCGTTTATGTTTATTTTCTCCCGCCAATTAATCGCGATGCTTTCTTTAGATCCTGAAGTTATTGCGATTGGTTCCAACCTGTTGAAAATGGAAGCATTTGCCGAGCCATTATATGGGGCATCGATTGCGATCATTGGTATTTTACGCGGTAAAGGCGATACGCTTTGGCCTGCTTGTTTAAACTTCATCTCCATTTGGGGTGTGCGTATTACTTTATCTTGGCTGCTTTCCATTCCTTATGGTCTTTATGGGGTATGGATGGCCATGGTTTTCGAACTTAATGTTCGTGGCATATTATTCTTATTTCGCCAACGTAAAGCTTTCCCACCTAAACAAACAAGCCCTGCTATCTAAAACAAAAAGATACGAGAAATTTGTGTTCTCGTATCTTTTTGTTTTGCAAAGAAAATCAAATTATGCTTGATGCAAAGAAGACCAGCTTTCTAGTCCAAACATCGGTGTTGCTGATTTGGCAGCATCTACAATTGCTTCACTTAAAGCTTGAATTGCCATGACGGAAACAAGTGTTAAATCTGCTGGCACTTGATTCGATGTCATCGCAAAAACTGTATCGCCATCATTTGGTGTATGGACTG
>Elaine_p2__coassemble_384_pt1 | contig 45799 bp, 40 predicted proteins | sample Elaine_p2__metabat2_high_PE_052 | metagenome-assembled genome bin Elaine_p2 | reverse complement strand
GCAGAATTTGATACAATTTTAGAAATAACAATTTGAGGAGGAAATATGGCATCAAGCAAGGAATACTTAGAGTTTATTTTAGGGCAGCTATCTGAGTTAGAAGAAATTACTTATCGAGATATGATGGGAGAATTTATTATTTATTATCGTGGCAAGATTGTAGGCGGTATCTATGATGATAGATTACTTGTTAAACCAGTAAAATCAGCAATTAGTTATATGCCGACGGCTTCATATGAATTACCCTATGATGGAGCAAAAGAGATGTTGTTGGTAGATGAAGTTGATAATAAGGGATTTTTGGCAGGTTTGTTTGGTGTTATGTATGACGAACTGCCAGCTCCAAAACCGAAAAAGAAGAAACGAATAACTCCCAGTTTATAAAACTAAGAAAACTGGAAGTTGTGGAGGTGACATTAGCATGATTTTTGATTTTAATCCTTGGCAATTGGATGTTGATACTGACTTAACAAAACAATTATATGAAGAAGTTGATTATTCTACTGATAAAACAGCTAATATGGAATTTATAGAAAGTCTATCATTAGAACAACAACAATTTTTTAATTCTTTGGGAGTGGATTTAACTAAGATAGATGTTGATAAAACTATTTATGATATTCCAGAAGATGAAGAAACACCTGCTTCTAAAATATACAGAATGACAGTTAATTTTTTGATTAGAGGTAAAATATTAGCATTGCCTAAGTATCAAAAGGATATTTATAGTGATGAAGAGGTCTTTGGAAAAAATTTTCCCGAATCTATAAAAGTTTTATCTTCTAGCGATGATGATTATATCAAAGTCTTTGATAATGGAATTGGTGCAGGTATTGTATTTAAACATCCTTGTTTTCACTATGACAAAGAAATTTTCAAAGAATGGGATTGTGGATATATTTTAGGAACTATTTTGATAATGAAAGATATGTAAAGTAAATTCTAGGTAAGGCGAATACGACTTCTGATCATGTATTGCTTGAAAGTTGAAATAAATTTTTTGCGAATATATGATTAAATTACGATGCTTGATCAATGAGAGTGTTGAGTTTGTTCTTTAAATTCAATGGATCAGTTGGTAGGTTTCTTGTGACTATATGTAACTTAACAAATTGACTTGATAATAAATTGAATTTAGCAAACATTGTACTTTGAATGGATCTAGAAAAGAGGAACATGATGAACAAAAAGTTTTTTGTATCTTTCGTTTCAGCAGCGATTGCTTTGAATGCAATGGGGTCTGTTACCATCTTTGCTGATGATTTTGTTGATGAAAAAACTGCAACGAATGATCTAACTCGATTTTCACAAGAAGTGGTATGGAACGAAGACAACTTTGGTGATTTAGTAAAACTAAGCGGGACTCAATTTACTGGCAATGGTTCTAACGAACTAAAAAACTCTAATGGAAACACATTAAAAGCCGGAGATAAAGTTAAAACAGCTGACTTAGCGGCTGTAACCCATGTAACATTACTTGACTTTTATGGCGAAATCAAAGGTTTGGAGTACTTCACAAATTTAGGCTTTTTTCACGATAGTGACGCTACCAAAATTACGAACAAAACTTTAGATTTTTCTGCAAATACCCAGCTCTTTAACCTTCTATTAACAAAAGCTACGAATTTAGAAAACCTAATTCTTCCTAAGCCAGATCGAGCAGATTTTCATGGCATCTCCTTTTTGACAGTTGAAAATGCTCCAATCACGTCTTTAGATGTTTCTGAGCAAAAAGATTTGGAGTTGCTTAACTTAAAAAATTCGAAATTGACCTCCTTAGATCTTTCAAATTTAAAAGATTATTCTACGGTTCATGCAACTGAAAACCGTTATTTAAAAGATGTGGATCTCCCTAATGGAAATGAAGGAAATCTAACGCAAATGTATGCCTTAGATCTTTCGAATAATGCTCTCGAATCGGTGAATTTAGACTACATCAATTTTATGGGTTATTCGAATGAGTATGAAGAAATTGTTAGTCTTGAGGGTAACCATATTGGTGCGTTGGATTTAAGTAAGACGAATGTAAATGGATTAGTGAATTTTGGAACTCAAACGATCTATATTTCTGATGGTGTATCCAATATTGATTTAACAAAAGAATTTCCATCTTTACAAACAGGGCGTGTAACCGCAAATAATTTTGATTCGAGTACTGGTGTATTAACGCTCAATAAAGCACCAGCCACGACTTCATATTATTATTCAGTTCCATATATGCGAAAAGGCACAATGGATGACTTGAATATGGTTGTGCAATTAATCCCTGCAAATGCAATGAATCGTTTATATAACCCGAATTCAGGTGAGCACTTCTATACAGCGGATTTAAATGAGAAAAAAACATTAATAGCTCTAGGTTGGAAAGATGAAGGATGTGGCTGGATCGCACCAGGTAATGGTGCAGGTCAACCTGTATTCCGCTTATACAATCCAAATGCCGGGGATCATCATTACACGACTAATGCAAACGAAGCGCAAACTTTAATCTCTTATGGATGGAAAGATGAAAAAGTTGGATGGTATTCTGATGGCGATGTAACGGTATGGAGACAATACAACCCATTTGCCACAGGAGCTGGAGCACACAACTATACTACAAACAGAGTTGAAAATGACCATCTTGTTTCGCTTGGTTGGGTCGGTGAAGGTGTTGCTTGGTATGCGCTTCGATAGCTAGGATTAGACCAAAACATAATATTTCATTCTTAAAGTTGTTGGATGATTGTAAACTTATGCATCATCAATTCATTAGGAATCAATAAAGGCTGACGATTGAGATCTTTTTTCTCAACCATCAGCCTTTTGTTTATTCTATTTTTGTTTAATTTGAATCTGATTTTTGATTTGATCAGTAGCATAAATATCAAACTGTTCAGTTTGAAAATCAGCTGGAAGATCTAAGCTTCCTTTATCTACAATCCAAATCGCTTGTAAATCATATTGTTCGCAAAGTGCAAGTCCCTCTTCTACAGAAACTGAAAATAAAGCTGTTGACATTGCATCACAATACACAGATTTGTCATTGATTACCGTTACCGAGCGCATGTATTCACTTGGATATCCAGTAGCTGGATCGATGATATGTGCATAGCGTTTACCATCGATTTCCATATAGCGTTGATAATCTCCGGAAGTGACTAGAGAGGTTGCTTGGTCAGTAATAAAAGTAAGTACTGAACCATTGGATTCTGGATCTTGAACGCCAATGCGCCATTCTGAACCATCTACCTTTTGTCCGACTAAGACAATGTTTCCACCAGCATTAATAAATCCAGAGGTCAAGCCAGCTTCTTCCAATTTTTGCGCAGCAAGTTGAGTTGTATATCCTTTAGCGATCGCGCCAAAATCAAGGGCAACTTGATCGTTTGTGAGTTGAATCGTATTGCCGTCAACTTTAATCGCATTCATGGAATCAGGATTAATCGCTTGTTGAATATCTTGTGGATCGGGAAGAGCAGGAGTTTCGGCATCAAATTGTTGTTTCCAAACTTGAATTAAATTTCCTTGCGATACGTCGAATTTTGGGTTGATTTCGTGTGCCTTAAACGCTTCATTCAATACTTCAATGATTCGTGGATCCACTTCGATTGCTTTGTCATGAGCGTTTTGGTTAATTTCCATTAGGCTGACATGATCATCGTACGTATGATAGACATCAAACAGCTCATTGCATTCAGTAAATGTTTCTTTAACGATTTCAAGATATTTGTTGAATTCATCTTCACTACATGTTGCTTGTAAAGTAACAGGTGTATCAAATCCAACATCGATTAATGTGACTGAGCGAGTATCCACTTCACTTCCAGCTTTTTTAGGGGATTGAAGATAAACAATCACCGATAGAATTAATGCCAAAACAGCAATGGAAGCAATAATCCAATAGCTTGCATTCGTTTTGGACTTTCTAGAGTTAGAATTCTTTTCCATATATATATTCCTTATCTATATCTAATTACATTCATAGATTTTGTTGAGTATCTTTGATTGTTAGAAATATAATTTATATTCATTCCAACAAATTGGATCACAAAATGTAAAAATCTCCTACACAATAACAAATTTCGTTTTTAAACGAAAATCTCATCTGAAAAGTTTATCTTAAATTTGCTACAGAACGATAATTTAAGTAGATAGAAGTTGTGTAAGTCACAAACGATAAAAGAGAAGCATTGAAATTTTAGCGAAACAAGAACTCGCTTCAGATTGTTGTTCTGTACGTTCAATTGATGTAATAGGAATGATTCAATTGACTTTTGCATTTTAGATAAGATCGTTATTTCATTGTATTCGAGCAAAACAACCTGAAATGTCGCTTTAGAAATACCAGGCTTGTAGAGGCTAACGCATCATGAAAAAGAAAATTGTTTTTGTATGCTTGATTTTGGTCATTACATTTGTTGGGATTGTAAGTTCAATTTTGATGTCCAATCCTAAAAGGAAAACGTTAAATTATTTTCAATCCAATAAAGCAACTTTAATTAGAGATATTGAAGAAAATGAGATGCCTACTTGTAGTCTTGATCTTCCATTTAACGATTGGCAAGGCGAACATCCGATTATGGAATATATTGTGAATCGTCAAGGGATTGTTCCATTTTCAAAATACCATGGATTTTTCTATTCTTATGATGGAGAACCGGTCGCTTTTCAAAATGCGAAAATTGATTTAGTGTCGATCTCTGAAACTAAATGGAAGTGGCATGGAAAAGGTGACAATCAAGGATACGTAGAATGAATTGAGGGAAATTGGTTTTATTTTGAAACTACATCTTGATGAATTAGTGATTAAAAAAGATCGTTTGTAAAACGAGACGTACAACTATAATTAAGATTTTCTAGGTAACTAAGCAGGGGGATACAAACCTCCTGTTTTTTTAAAACAAAAATAAAATTTTGCACGAGCGTTCTTTTGTTTTTAATTTGAAAAGAACAGGTGAACCGTATTGCTTTTTTTAAGTGACTAATATCAAAAAGAGTAAAAATAACAAAATTGTGATGCTTGAAAAACATACTTCATCTTATAAATATGTGATTTGCTAAATTACTTTTGAATGAAAAGAATGACTAAACAAAACGAGGATGTATTTTTTATGTGAACAGAAATGACCGGATTTTTTTGGAAATATTTACAATTTGCATAGAAAACGTGAAAAATTAAAGATTTTTAACAAATTGTCGTAATTGTCAAAATATCATGGGAATTGATTTGATTTTGCCTACTATGCGACCTAAAATTATTTTGATTTAAATTGAAAGGAAGAAGAGTATGTCACTTTTATTAGGGCCAATGTGTCAACACATTCCCGGTAAAAAAGGATTGACGGATCATAGCGACGTCAAAAGACTTATGCCTGCAAAAGAAGTATATATTCCACTTTTTGCAGGGAATAACTCTGAAGTCGAACTTCTCGTCAACGAAGGCGACCATGTCTATATTGGGACACGTTTAGCCAACACGAAATCCGCTTTCCCGGTACCACTTTATTCTAGTGTTTCCGGTATCTACAAAGGAACGGTAAAACGTCCTCACAACAGCCTCAAACCACAGCTTCATATGGTCATTGAACTGGATGAGGATCAAGAAGCAGTACAAGCTTTTGAACCAATTGATTGGGAAAATGCTTCTCATGAAGAATTGGTAGAGTTTGTTAAAAACACAGGTATTATCGGTCAGGGTGGGGCAGGTTTCCCAACTTATGTTAAATATCAAAAGGTAGAAAATATCGACACTTTGATTATTAACGCTGTTGAATGTGAACCATATATTACTGCTGACTACAAATGTGTAATGGACTATCCTGAACAATTTGTTCATGGGGTTCGTATCCTGAAAAAACTAGCGCAAGTTGATCGTGTTTTAATTGGTGTGAAGAAAACTCACCCAGATTTAATCAACTTAGTTCGCGATGAAATCAAACGCGAAAATCTTGTAGGTATTGAAGTTGTTGCTGTACCTGATGTGTATCCAATGGGCGGTGAAAGAACTTTGATCCGCCAACTTGTAAAACGTGAATATAAACGTTTACCAGGTGAATGTGGTGTAATCGTCAACAACGCCAATACAGCAATCTTAGTTGCTCGTGCGGCTGAAATGGGTCAAGCACAAGCCAAAAAATATGTAACGTTCTCTGGAGAAGGTTTGAAATATCCAACAAACGTTCTTGTTCCAATCGGAATGTCTGTTGCAGAAATCATCGAACAAATCGGTGGCACAATTGAAGATGTACAAAGTCTTAAATTAATTTCTGGCGGACCAATGATGGGAAGAACTATGGTTTCTGATCAAATCGTGATTGACCGTGCAATGAATGCGATCACGATTTTAAAAGACGAAGAAGAGCCAGCAATGACTTGCTTACGTTGTGGTCGTTGTACATCACATTGCCCTATGGGGTTACAACCTGTTCGTATTGCCAATGCAGTGAAGATGAATGATGCTGCAGAAATGGAAAAACGTGGAGCAATGAACTGTATCGAATGCGGTCTTTGCACATATGTATGCCCAAGCCATATCCAAGTTACAGAAAATGTTCGTAAAGCAAAACGTACATTAATGATGAAGGCAAATAAGAAGTAGGAGGGATTTAGAAAATGAAATATACCTTTCATGTAAGCCCGAACCTTCAATCTAAGAATTCCACACAACAAATTATGCGTGATTTGACGATTGGTCTTCTCGTTGTGTTCGTCGCTTCAGTAATTTATTATTCCACAGCGTTTGGAATTAACGTTGGTTTACAAGCAGTTATTTTATTAGCTTGCTCTTTAGTAACAACTTTTGTTTGCGAAGCGGTCTTTGCAAAATTGAAAAAGAAAAGCGTTAAAGATGTAATTACTCATTCCTTTGGATGGGTGACTTCAATCATCTTAGTGATGATGTGCCCAATGAACATCACTCCATATGCAATTATTATTGCAACATTCTTTGCAATTGCAGTTGGACGTTTGATGTTTGGTGGTTTTGGTTATAACATTTTTAACCCTGCTGCAGTAGGAAGAGCAGTTATCTTTGCTTCTTTCTCTGGAGCTACAACACGTTTAGTTACTTCCGCTACACCTACAGGAATTTTAGCGGGATCATTTAAATGGTTACCAATGACAGAAGTTGCTTTAGAATCTTATTTAGATCGCGTTGGCGGCTTTGGTAGCTTATTTTTAGGAACTACACCTGGTGCAATTGGAGAAACTTTCTCTATTTTGATCTTACTTGTCGGTGTGTTCTTAGTTTTACGTGGTGTAATCGATTGGCGAATTCCAACATTCTATTTAGGAACAATTTTCGTGATTACTTGCGCACTTGCACTTTTAACAGGTGTTCAACCTTATCATGGAATTCCTGGATGGATTTGGTATCCAGTTCTTCACTTGATTACCGGTGGTGTTATCTTTGGTGGTGTATTCATGCTCACCGATCCAGTGACTGCACCAACATCACCTGCTGGTCGAATTTTCTTTGCGATTTGTGCTGCAGCAATTACAGTATTGATTCGTTTAAAAGGAAACTTACCAGAAGGATGCTTATATTCTATTTTGATTATGAACTGCTTCACACCAATGATTGAATCTGCATTGGATGGGCCACAACTTGAAATTAAGAAAAAAGCTTGGTTCATGATTGCTTGTTCCGCTGTATTAGCACTTTGCGTTTCTTTCTATGCATCTAGCACAATGAAAGGTGTTAAAGGACCAGTGAAAAAGACAGCTCAAGTAGTAGAAGTAGTGCCATGTGTTGAGGAGGTACTGTAATGAACAAAAGTAGTCCTGCTTACCTTGCTCTCTTCCTCGCTATTACTGCCGGAATCGCTGGTGGCGCTTTATATAGTGCTAACGCTTTAACAGCTCCAGTTATCAAAGCAAATGCGGAAAAAGCAGAAAAAGCTTCTTTACTGGAAATGTATCCTGATGCAAGTATCGATGACTTTGTTGTTGTGGATGCCGAAGATATCATTGCTGATCATCCTTCCGTTCAAGGTGTTTATAAATATGGTGATGATATTGTCATCTTCAAAAACGCAGTATCTGGTTATGATGGCGGTACAGTATTCTTAGTTGCCATCAATGCAACTGACGATACAATCGATTCATTCAAAGCAATCTCCAATGGAGATACAAAAGGAATCGGATCTAAAATTACTGAAAATGCCTTTGCTGAATCTTTAGCTGGAAAACAGGCAAGCGGGGAATTAGATACGATTTCCGGAGCAACATTAACTTCTACTCCAGTTGTAGAAGCTATTAATGAATGTGCAACAATTGCACCAACCGTAGAATAGGAGGATCCACGATGAACCGAATGCAAAACTTTAAAAACGGTCTGATCAAGGATAACCCTGTTTTCGGACTGTATCTTGGTTTATGTTCTACATTAGCCATCACTACTTCAATCAATAACGCTATTGGTATGGGCGTTGCGGTTATTTTCGTTTTGATCTTATCGAACATGATCATTTCAGCAATCCGCAAATTAGTACCCGATGAAATTCGTATTCCTGTTTATATCGTAATCATCGCTACATTAGTTAAAATCATCCAAATGTTAATTCAGGCTTATGCACCTGCATTAGATTCCTCTTTGGGTGTATTTATTCCATTAATCGTTGTAAACTGCATCATCCTCGGTCGTGCTGAAGCATTTGCTTCAAAAAACGGTGTTTTAGATTCCGCATTAGATGGTGTAGGTATGGGTCTTGGATATTTACTTGCGGTATTATCCATGTCCGTTATCCGTCAACTTCTGTCTACAGGTGTTTTATCGATGACTAACCCATTTAACGAAGCACAGGTATTATTCTCTTTACGTTTAATTCCTGAAGACTTCACAATCTCCATGTTCAGCTCTCCTCTTGGAGCGTTCATGACATTTGCATGTTTAGCTGCCGGATTGACTGCTTATAAACTTCATGTACAAAAGAAAGAAGCTGCAGCAAAAGCAGCAGCCAATAGTCAGGAGGCCGCTAAATAATGATTGGTGAACTCATTACTTTACTGATTACTTCAGTATTATTGAATAACGCCGTCCTCAACCAGTTCTTAGGACTTTGCCCATTCATGGGTGTATCCCGTAAAAAATCCAGCGCGCTGGGTATGGGAGTTGCTGTCGTATTCGTTATCGTTGCGGCAGGTATCGTTACTTATGGTTTATACCATTTAGTTTTAGTTCCACTGAACCTTGAATTCATGGACTTAGTAACATTCATTCTTGTTATTGCGTCTTTAGTTCAGTTAACTGAAATGTTCTTAAAGAAATCATCACCTGCTTTATATAAGTCACTTGGTGTTTATCTGCCTTTGATCACAACAAACTGTGTTGTATTAAACGTTTGCTTAGTGAACATCTCCAATGGATATGACATTGCGCATATGTTGGTATATACAATTGGTACGCCACTTGGTTTTGCACTTGTTCTTTACATTTTCTCTTGCATTCGTGAACGTCTTGAAGTTGCTGATGTTCCACAATGCTTCAAAGGCAACCCAATCGCATTAATTGTAGCTGGATTAATGGCAATGGCATTTAGTGGATTGGCTGGAATCATTTAATGGATTTCGCACAATTATTTCTTGCTATATTATTTTTCGGCTCTTTAGTCGGAATCTATATTTTCTTGTTTTTAAAGAACAAGAAAACACCAAAACCAGAGGGGTGTGAAAATCTCAAAGCAGATTGTGAGGGCTGTAAAGATATTTATTGCCCAAATCATCCCACTAAAGAAGAAAGTTGAGGTTAAAGCAGAAGATGCTTAGCGCAATTGTAATGATGATCGTTCTTGGTTCTCTTTTGGGTGCCGGACTTGGAATTGCCGCAAAAGTTTTCCATGTTGAACCCGATACTCGTGTAGATTATGTAACTTCTCATTTACCTGGTTATAACTGTGGTGGATGTGGTTATCCTGGATGTTCTGGTTTTGCGGATGCATTAGTTTCTGGAGACACAAGCTCTTGGCAGTGCAAACCATGTAAACCTGATGCAAAAGCTGAAATTATTGAATACCTTGCAACTACACCAGGACCGGATGGTCAGACGATTAAAGTAAAAGGTTAATCCGAATAATTTAATCAAATATTTAATTCAAGAGAATAGAGGCAGCATAGAAGGCAGAAGTGCTTAATATGCTGCCTTTTTCCATGTTCAAGAAAATTTAAAATTTCTCGTTAATTCATGAAGGCGGAAAAAAAGCTATATCGAATTTTGTTTGGTTCGATATAGCTTTGTTTAGTTTTGTTTAGTTTAAAGAAACGAGGTCATTCATATCATAAAGACCATTAGGTTTTCCAACCATAAACTTAGCAGCATGAATGGCACCGTTGACAAAGATTTGACGAGATTGAGCATTATGACTAAGCGTGAGTTCTTCATCTTGCCCAAAAAAGTGAATTTCATGTTTGCCAGGAATTGTTCCACCACGTAAAGCATGAATTCCAATTTCTTTTTTTCGTTTACCAACAGATCCTTGTCGACCATAAACATGTTCAAATTCATGTTCTGGATCAAGTGCTTCTACGAGTGCTAAAGCAGTACCACTTGGTGCATCTACTTTTTGATTATGATGTGTCTCTACAACTTCGATATCCCATTCTTCTTTAAGTTGTTTAGATACTTTTTTTGCGAGTTGGCATAAAATCGCAATTCCAAGCGAGTAGTTGGCACTAAAGAAAACAGGATGGGTGTTCGAAAATTCAAATAACATATCTTTTTGAGTTTGACTATATCCCGTTGTTCCTTCAACTAAGGCAATAGAATGATGCGAAATGGTTTGTAAAAGCCATTCAAGGTTATCAGGGTGGGAGAAATTTAAAATGACATCGACTTGATCGAGCGAATTTTCTAATGCACTCGGATCAAATAAGTCGGCTTTACCTAAAACATTCATCCCATTTGCGATTGCGGTTTGTTCCAACAAGGTTCCCATTTTTCCTTTACCGATGATCACGACGTTCATGCAATTAAACCTCTCGCTTTCAGTGTGGCTTCTAATTTGGCTTTATGGTCTTCACTCATTTCATATAAAGGAAGTCGATATTTTCCAACATGAAAGCCCATCATATTTAAAGCTTCTTTCACAGGGATTGGATTAACTTCCATAAATAAATCATGAATTAAATCTAAATTGTCTAATTGTAATTGTTGGGCAGTTTTGTAGTTGCCATTTAAGCAATTGAAGACGATGTCATGTGTTGTTTTGGGAAGTACATCCGCCAAAACAGAGATGACACCACTTGAACCTAAAGCCATCATCGGAACGATGATATCGTCGTTACCGGAATACATGACAAAATCATCATTTAAAAGTGTAGCAGCGTTTGTAGCATAAGAAATGTCGCCACTCGCTTCTTTAATCCCTTGAATCATTGGGTGTTTAGATAATTGTTTTAAAGCGTTTAAAGAAATCGTACATCCCGTACGCCCAGGGATATTGTAAAGAATAATTGGGATATGGACTTGATCAGCAACTGTTGTAAAATGGCGGATCATCCCTTCGTCATTTGCTTTGTTGTAGTAAGGAGAGATCAATAATAATCCGTCCGCACCCATTTTTTCGTATTTTAAAGATTTTTCTAGTTGTGTCTGGGTACTGTTGGAGCCTGCACCAACAATGATCGGAATACGGTGATTTGCGCATTCGATTGCACATGCGACGACATCGTCATCTTCTTCATGAGTCAGCGTTGGGGATTCACCCGTTGTTCCTAAAATTAGAATACCATCAGTTTTGTTAACAATATGCCATTCAATGAGTTCTTTGAGTTTTTCAAAGTTAATCGTTCTATCCTCGTGAAATGGGGTAATTAAAGCTACGATTGAACCTTTTGGTAAATTCGTCATGTCAAATCTCCTTTTCAATGATCTCTTGATCAATTTCTTATTTATGACGGAATGAAGTCTGAATCGGCTTCAATTGAATTGAATTGTGTTGAATCGTTCTCGAAAAAACGTTAAAGACTGAATAGGTCTTGATCAATAAGGTTTTCTCTTTGGATTAAGTCTTGATACGTTTGACGTTTAATGATTGGAATGATTTTTCCATGATCAACAAAAACAACACTTGGAATCGCAAGCTTGTTGTAATTGCTGGCCATTGAATATCCATACGCACCAGTACTGCTCACAAGTAATAAATCGTTTGTTTGATAAGGTTGGACGAGCGTATTTTCGGCAAGTAAATCTCCGCTTTCACAACATTTACCAGCAATGCAGACTGTTTTTGTTTTTGGTGCATCTGCATTTGTCGCAATATCAAAATCATAGTCTGCTTGATAGAGAACAGGGCGAATGTTGTCAGTCATGCCGCCATCAACAAAAATATAATTTCGATTAGGTGTTTGTTTTAAATCGCCAATCGTATACAACTGATAACCTGCTTCGGCAATGATTGAACGTCCTGGTTCGATACAGATTTCTTCTACCGAAAGTTCATAAGCAGCAATTTGTTTTTCTGCTTCACTGACAATTGTTTTGCAGACTAATGCAATTTCAACAGGTTGATCTTCATCGGTATAACGAACACCAAAGCCTCCACCAAAATCTAAAGTGCGCACTTGAATTTTCGTTTGATTTTGAAATTCTTGAACAAATTGGCAGATTTTCTCAATTTCCGCTTTGAAAGCATCGAGTTCAAAGATTTGTGATCCGATATGAGCATGGAATCCATCGAATTGTAAATTGGAATTCGTTTGGATTGTGTCAATGACTGCTTTGATTTCATCGGTATCTAAAGTCGAAATTCCAAATTTAGAATCGATAAATGCAGTTTGAATATATTTATGGGTGTGCGCTTCGATCCCAGGATTTACACGAAGCAATACATGAATTTTGTGCTTTGGATTCTCACAGAATCGAACTAGACGCTTTGCTTCCATGAGATTATCAACAACAATTGTGCCTACTCCAAGTTCAATAGCCATGTTCAATTCATCATCAGATTTATTATTGCCATGGAAATAAACACGACTTAAGTCAAAGTTTGATTGTAAGGCAGTATATAATTCACCACCACTAACAACATCTAATGAGAAGCCAAATTGACTAACAAGCTGATTCATTGCTAGACAAGAAAAAGCTTTTGAAGCATAAATTACATGCGTTTTTAATGTGTTGCTGACAAAGTGATCTTTAAATTCCGCCATTCTTTGTTTGAGAGCAGGAAGATCATATATATAGAGTGGCGTTGAACATTCACTAGCGAGTGTTCGAACTGATGTATCGCTAATATAAATTTCGTGGTTTTGAATTTTGAGCGTATCTTTCATCAATAATTGACCTCCAAAAAATAGGCAAGATAGAGGACTATCTTGCCGAATTTAAGATGATTCGAACGATAGCTCCCCTACATATCATGCAGACAGTGCATTAGATCTTCTCTAATACCCCACAAAATAAACATGCCTGCTTATTTTGTTCGGCGTCTTTGCTCAAAGGAAAAGTCAAATGCCTGCCGACTTCTTTTCCATTAGTCATTAACGCAACCTCTATCTATTAATTCATATTGTGAATTGTATAAAGGAATAATAAATTGAGCAATACTTTAAAAGTAAAAAATGAAAAACTTTCGTATAATGAAAATATAATATAAGAAAATTTACAATGTCATTAAGTTAACGAACTTTCTTGTTCACTAATTGTTGTCAGCAATAGATACAACTGGCAAGTGAGAAAGATATTTGGCTTTGAAATCGCAAAAATTAACTTTTGAGCATGATAAAAAGGGCGTTTTTCGACGCTTGTTCAAATAAGATTATTTATTATCCTTAGTGTCTTTTGTCTACTCGATTTGGTCACTCTGGTTGCGTGCTTTTCCGCATCAAATCATCAAGGATCTTCGGGACTTTCTTCTTAAACAGAATTTCTCTAATTCGATCGACAACAAACCCAAAATCAAGTTTGTGCATATGCTTCTTTTTCTTTTTGCGTTGTTCTAATGCATTTCGAATTCGAGAGCACAGATTATAAAGAGAGAGTTTCGCATAAATTTCAGAAAGGATTTTATTCCACTTTCTGGAATGGATGGTATCTAAATCAATTAAATGTTTAATTTGATCAAATGATATTTCTTCTTGTCATCTGAGCCGGTAAATTTCTTTGATTGATTCTGTGTCAAATTCCTCAGTGGATAGATTTGTGGCAACGGTAATATAAGATTCTTTTCCTTCGCTGACTGCTTTATAGCGCACTGCTCTGATATTTAAAGGAAGTTCCGTTACTTATTCGCTAAATTCCGGGTGCTTTTTATAGCTAGAGATGTATTTATAGGTGTCCCAGTGTTGTTTTACGTACGAATTGTTCTTCGATGTCAAAATTACATTAAAACTTATGTCGTATTCTTCAGTATTTGGTGAAGGATCATATTTGAGGATACTCGTTGATGATTGTTCATCCTTGATTCGGATGACAAAGGGACCACAACTTTGATTAAGTTTATAAAAAGTCATGAGCGACTCATATCCTCTGTCTGCGATGAAAATGGAACGGTCACTCGTAGACTCTACTAGCTCAAGCAGGGCGGCATCTTCATTTTTCTGGGAACCAGGTTGAACAACGACATCGACAACAACTTTGTTTAAGACGTCATAGGCAGCATTCAGGTGAACGGAATGAATGATGGTAGCCGCCCTTTTTTGATCTTCCAAAAGTCAGTTCTGGATTAGATGGATCAGGAAGCACACGAATCTCACTTCCATCAATGGCAACAAGTCGATAGCCATGAAAGAGATTTAAATCGTCTTTGTGTGTTAAAAAATTAAACGTATCAAATTGATTCTTGTAGAATTCGTATTTTATTTTATCTCTGGCTTGCGAAAGCGCAGAGGAACTGATGGAAAGATTTTGAATATCTGGAATATTCGGAATAAATCGTTGAAGAGATTTATTCGTGAAATGAAATGGCAATTTTAAAACAAGATCTTTAGAGAGCTGACGATGTCTTAAGAAGTCAGAATCTGGTCTGCTCAAATAATCATAAGAGGCAGAGCCTTTAGAGAACGCAACCTGGAATGTGCGATGTAAGTTTTTAACAACAGAATTAGATGAGGATATAAGAAACTCCTTTTTCGTTTTTACTCACCTAATGGGCTGCGAAACAGCCGCACGTTATGGAGGATTTGTTAATATCCAATTCGAAAAAAGTATAAAATTTCTACAGAAAAAAAGATCTTCACCGTCAGACATTTTTTATCTATGTCCTATGCATGAAGACCTAATAAATTTGAAAAACTTAACTTAATGACATTGGAAAATTTATAATAAAGAAGCAAGGAAATTTGCACGATGATGGCCATTTGAATAGATGTTAAAAAATGATAGAAAAAGTCAAAAAAGGTCTAATAAACGCATAATTGTAAGATTAATCAAAATAAAATTTATTATTAAAAATTTATATGCCAAAAATAAAAAAATCGTTTGCATATGCGTTATTTTTAAGTATCATGAAATTAGGAAAGCGTTTCCAAAAAAACGGAAGAAAGTAGATGATTGCGATGAGATGTTCACAAAGGAAAGATGTAAATATTTCTTTCTAACACTAATAAGTTTTTTACTTTAACGATAACCAACCAGCGAATGAAACAGATCAGATCGTTGCGGTCCAAGTAAGTGAAAATGAAACATGGTATTTTTCAACACCGGAAGATTATCATTCTTACTTAAAACATCAAGAATCTAAAACTCCTGTAATACAACCTCATGGTGAATTTACTACTACCCAGGAAATTTCAAGACAAAATTTAAAGATAAAATTTGTGGGGTATCATGTACTAACACCTTCATGGGCAAAAGCTAGCTCATATACGGTCAACGCTGGCCTAACAGCATCGGCATCAATAGAATATACATATAAACAATTTACTTGTAAGCTAACCGCCTCAAAAACTTTCGGAGTAGATACCAATATCCCGGCCGACTCGAGCAAATTTAGCCGTCTAGGGTTATATGGTGATTTCTTAGTAAAACATATGAGAACGAATTATCATGATTCGAGTGGTATTTATGATACTTATGATTACATTTCAACACAAACTCTAAATACATATGTTCTTGTGACTTATCAATAGACATCCTCAAGCAACAATAGACATATTTTAAATGTTTATGCTATATTTCTCTGTCTTTTGATTTAGTAGCCCCAAAAAAATATTAATTGTAACATCTGTGACTAGTTTAAAGCATTGGGTTTATTTATGAACGAAGGAGTGATTATTGTGAAAGAAACTTATGAGAAAAGGTTCCTGTTTTGCTTTTTTATCTATGTGTTACTTTTTATTGGAGCGGCCTTATTTGAGAATAATTTTGGAATTCGGTTTAACTTAATCACATCGTTTTGGAATAGTAATTTGTTTATTCCGTTTATTATGAATACAGTTTTGCTTTTTTACTACATCGCAAAATCTATCTTTGAATAATTTTTTCTCTGTGATCCGAAGGGAATTATCTCTTCGGATTTTTGTTGATCTGAATAAAATATTTGACTGAATAAGTTTATGGTTTCATTAATTCGTCATTTTGTTTGCAGGTTTCTATTCTTTTTTTCAAAAATGGTTGATAATAAGAACAATTAGAAAAATGATTTGGATATACAAATTTCAGTAATTTGAGTATCTTTTTTTGTAATAGAAACTAGATCGAGGTAGAGAGGGAAAGCCGATGATTGAAACGATTTCCTTACAAGGGACACTTCATCAAAAACATGATGTTGCTAACCAAGATGCCGTACGAACTTTTGACGTTAAAGGTTATCAAGGATTAGTTTTATGTGATGGTGTTTCATTGAAATCAGATTGGACATTCTCAAATAGTGAAATTGCTGCTAAATTGGTTTCTCAAGCAGCAAGTATGTTTTTAGAAGAGACATTACAAGAGAATATGGAAACAGAAGAACTTGAACAACTCGTACGAGAAGCTTTCGTATTTGCCGAACACTATTTACAAGAGAATCTGAAAAAAGTGAACATTCCATTATACGATTGTCAAACGACATTAATTGTTGCTTTATTTGCCCAAGGAAGATTGATTGGTGGGATTGCCGGAGATGGTGGCATTTTATTCCAATGTCAATCGGATCGATTTGGCATGATGATTACACATCTAAAAACATCTTCTCGTGTTTCTCCAATTTCTGACCAATTTGCTTGGCAATTTTTTGTGATGGATAATCACCAAGATCCGGTTCGGTCTGTCATTGCCGCAACTGATGGTGTTTTTGATCAGTTGATCTATGTCACTTCCCAAGAACAACATCAAGTAGCTGGTAATAAGGAATTAATCGATCGTTTATTTCATCTTGACAAAACGGCACCACAAAATACACATCAATGGCTTTTGCAATGCATTGACAAGCTTGATGGTACTGATGATAAAACGATCGCGATATTGATCGATGAACAAACAACTTCTAAAGAAGAGAAACATTTAGTGAATCACGAAAATTTATAATAAATTTGAAACGAAATCTGCATCTTCAGGTTTCGTTTTTTACTTTCTATAAATTGATCAGGTAATGCTGATGAAAAGCGGGTGAAACATAAGAGAAAACGTGTTAAACTTAGTCATTGATAAACATGAATGAGCTATTTTGTCTTGTAAATGATTCGATTAAACGGGATCGAATTTTGTTTTTTCAGACAGGCTTTATACTTTTGAATGTTCTCAAAAAGAAAAAGATAAAAATGAATGGAGAGAAAGAATGAGCTACTTAAGTTTCAATGATATCGTTGCACATATGAAGAACTACGGGTTCGTTTACCAAGGTTCAGAAATCTATGGTGGTCTTGCCAATACATGGGATTTTGGCCCTTTAGGAATTGAACTCAAAAACAATATCAAAAATGCATGGTGGAAACGTTTTATTACTGAACAACCTGAAAACGTCGGAATTCAATCCGCAATTTTGATGAACCCAAATGTATGGGTTGCAAGTGGTCACGTTGGTGGATTCTCTGATCCATTGATGGACTGTAAAGAATGTAAAACACGTTATCGTGCAGATACATTAATTGAAGATGCATCACATGGAGAAGTGATTCCAGCAGGTTGGACCAATAAAGAAATGGAAGCGTATATCGATGAACACGACATCGTTTGCCCAAACTGTGGAAAGAAAAACTTCACACCAATTCGTCAGTTCAACTTGATGTTCAAAACATTCCAAGGAGTTACTGAAGATGCAAAAAGTGAAATCTATTTACGTCCAGAAACTGCACAAGGTATTTTCGTTAACTTCAAAAACGTTCAAAGAACAATGCGTCGTAAATTACCTTTTGGTGTAGGTCAAATCGGTAAATCATTCCGTAATGAAATCACTCCAGGTAACTTCATTTTCCGTACACGTGAATTTGAACAGATGGAGTTAGAATTCTTCTGCAAACCAGGAACAGATTTAGAATGGTTCAAAAAATTAGAAGGTATGTGTGAACAGTTCTTATATGATTTAGGTCTTCAAAAAGATCGTTTACGTTTAAGAGCACACGACCAAGAAGAATTATCTCACTACTCTAATGCGACTACAGATATCGAATATTTATTCGGTGATCCAATTGGTTGGGGTGAACTTTGGGGTATTGCAGACCGTACTGACTTCGACTTAACTGCTCACCAAAACGTATCTAAACAGTCTTTGGAATACTTCGATCAAGAAGCAAACGAAAAATATATTCCATATGTTATTGAACCATCTGTTGGTGTTGAGCGTTTAATTTTAGCTGTTATGTCTCAAGCTTTAGAACAAGAAGTCATCAGCGAAAATGATATCCGTACAGTTTTACGTTTACATCCAGCGCTTGCTCCTTATAAAGCAGCTATTTTACCTTTAAGTAAAAAACTTTCTGAACCAGCAATGGAATTAACTCGTCAGTTAGGTAAATCTGTAAGCGTAACATTTGATGATGCACAATCTATTGGTAAACGTTATCGTCGTCAAGATGCGATTGGTACACCATTCTGCATTACTGTTGACTTTGAAACTGAAAAAGATGGATGTGTAACAGTTCGTGAACGTGATTCTATGGAACAAGTACGTATTCCATTAACTGAAGTTCAAGAATATATCGAATCTCGCACTCGTTTTGAATAAGATTTCAATCGAAAATCAATAAAATTTTAGGATTGAAGCATCTTTCGACTTTACTGCTTTTGTTTAAAACGTTGTTACAAACAAGTGTTTTATTCATGCGCACTGGAAGATTGTTTCAATCCTTCTTTGTATTTAGGAAACATTGCCAATTTTAGTCTATAACAAATAAAGAAGGGAGGAGTCACGATGCGTGTTTCGCAAAGAGATCATCAAAATATTTTAGATCAAGCTGATATTGTCGATATCATCTCACGTTATGTACCCCTCGATAAAAAAGGCAAAGAGTATGTTGGCGTTTGTCCATTCCATGATGATCATTCACCAAGTATGCATGTTTCATTGGATAAACAAATTTATAAATGTTTTGCCTGTGGTGCAGGGGGAAATGTGATTAAATTTGTCAGTGAAATCGAAAAAATCACTTATCAAGATGCATTGATCAAAGTAGCCGAACTCATTCATTATCCTTTACAACTGATCCATGAACCACAAAAAGCAAAAGATCCAAATCAACCACTTTATGATGCTCTCCGTTTATTTACCGCCTATGGAAAATATGAACTCAATAGTCCGGATGGCTTACAAGCGAGCCAATATTTAGCTGAGCGGAAATTTTCTAAACAAATCATCGATGATTTTGATATTGGTTACGTGCCTTCCTTTGATATGGTCAGCCAATATTTGCAGGCGCGGATTAAAGATCGTGATGTATTAGAACAAACAGGTTTGATCGTAGCCGGGGAATCATCTTATATCCCTTATTTTTATGAACGTATTTTAATTCCGATTCACGATGCAAATGGACAACCGGTCGGCTATACAGCAAGAATTTTGCCAGGTTCATCCAAGAAAGCTAAATACGTGAATACGACGACAACGGTACTTTATGAAAAAAGCCATTTGATCTTTAACTACCACCGTGCAAAGAAATATGCCGCAAAAGCGGGACGAGTCATTTTATGCGAAGGGGCAATGGATGTTTTAGGTCTTGCTAAAGCAGGCATGTATGAAGGAATTGCCAATCTAGGAACAGCCTGTACGCCGATGCAACTTGATTTGATCGCAAATCTTCATGTGCCAGTTGTAGTTTTCTATGACCAAGATAGTGCTGGACAAAAAGCAGCATGGAACTTTGCACAAGCTGCATTTAAAGCCGGAATTCGCTTTTCGTTTGTTCATACGACACAAGCCAAAGATCCGGATGATATTTTTATTGAAAAAGGTGCGGAAGCTTTACAACAAGCGGTTAACTCTACTATTAGTTATGCAGAATTTGCCTTTGATTATCTACAAACCCAATATAATCTGCAAAATTATGAAGATAAAAAGCAATATGCCAAATTGATGGAGGGAATTATTCGTAATTCTCTTGAACAATACGAACAACCAGTGATGTTTGATCGTTTAAAAGAATTGACCGGTTATAGTTTTGAAAAAGAACATTCATCTTGGCAACCGAAAAAAGCGGGTCATCAATTTGCCCAACCGATTGTAACCCCACCAGTAGAACCTGGCCATGATCATGCCGAAAAGTCCGTTTTATGGTGCATGTTACGCTCGGATCAATTTATCGATCAATACAATGAGCAAGTGGGAGTATTTACGAATCCAACTTGCATGACATTGTTTAAGTATCTGCAACTTTTTTATAAACAACATTCGACTATCGATCCACTTTCTTTATTTGAAGTGCTCGAAGAAAGTGATGTCAAACAACTCTTTTTAGAATTAGCAGATTGGCCGGATTATAGCGATATGATTGATCAGTTGTTCAATGATTCGACAAAAAAGATTTTAAAAGATGTCATTGAAAATCAAATCAATGCAATTAATGCCCAAATTAAACAAGTCAAAAATCCTTTGGAATTAAAAGATTTGTTAATTAAGAAACGTGATTTGGTCTGCAGAAAAAATCAGATTTAAAATAGAAAGGAGGAGTCCGTCTTCAATGAAAGATACATTAAACTCAACCGAAAAACGCCAAACTTTATTCAATCCCGAACAAAAACTAGATTATGGTCTGGAGAATCGTTTGGAAGAAGATCGGATGAGTGAAATACAATTCGATGACAAAAAAAGAGAAGATTTGGTTAATCAAATGTGTCCAAGTTTGCAACAGCAATTTGAAGATCATGAAGTAGCTACTTTAGAACAATCATTTAATAAACAAACCCATCAAAGCTATGATTCAGTCAAAATGTATTTACATCAGATTGGACAAATTCCTTTATTAACATTAGATGAAGAACAAGCTGCTGCAAAACAATATTTGGAAGGGCACATTGAGGGGAAAAATATTTTGATTCAAGCCAATCTACGCCTCGTGGTTTCTATTGCCAAAAAATATACGGGGCGCGGATTGCCACTTCTTGACTTGATCCAAGAAGGAAATTGCGGTCTGATTAAAGCGGTTGATAAATTTGATTATACAAAAGGCTTTAAGTTTTCGACTTATGCGACATGGTGGATTCGGCAAGCGATCACAAGAGCAATTGCGGATCAAGCAAAAACGATTCGTATCCCTGCGCATATGATTGAATTGATCAATAAACTGACAAAAGTTTCGAGACAATTAACACAAGATTTAGGCAGAGAGCCATTATCTGAGGAAATTGCCGAAAAAATGGAAGGATTATCTGTTGATCGTATTCGAGAAATTCAACGTCTAACGCTTGAACCTGTTTCTTTGGAAACTCCAATTGGTGATCAAAATGATTCTCAACTTGGAGATTTTATCGAAGATCAAACCTCAATATCGCCTACGGATTATACGAATCAAACTCTTCTCAAAGAAGAATTAGCTAATTTACTACAAACACTAACGCCAAAAGAAGAACAAGTTTTATTGCTTCGCTATGGTTTAGTAGATGGAAAAACGCATACTTTAGACCAACTCGGTCAAGAGTTTCAACTCACAAGGGAGTGCGTTCGTCAAATTGAATCAAAAGCTTTACGAAAATTACGCAATCCCATGCGTTCAAAACGCTTAAAAGAATTTATGGAGTCATAATGGAAATTTCAAAACGATTAAGAACAATCGCCTCACTAGCGAGCGAACCGATCATTGCGGATATCGGTTGTGATCATGGTTTAGTTTGTATCGATGCCGTATTAAAAGGAAAAGTAAAAAAAGCCTATGCCTGTGATTTGCGAGAAGGTCCTCTACAACAAGCAAAGGCAAATATCCAATCTTTTCATCTCGAAGATCAAATTGAAACACACCTCGAAAGTGGAATTCATAATTTGCCTTTAGATACGCAGCAAATCATTATTGCGGGGATGGGTGGAAAGTTAATCATTGATATTTTGCAAGCAGATCCTATTCCACAATCCGTCAATTCAATGATTTTATGTCCACATAAAGATGCAGTCGATTTAAGAGCTTTTTTAATCAAGAGTGGTTGGCAAATTGTTAAAGAACAAGTAGTTCATGATGGCCATTTTTATCCGATCCTTATCGTACAAAGAGCTCATCCTACTTGTGAACAACAAGCTTTAGAAGAAGATTTATTGCTTGGATTGAATGTGCTCGATCATGAAGATTATCGACAATATTTACAATGGCAAAAAGCGCAATGGTTAACCATTTTAGAAAAAATGCCACTGGATCAACAAGCAACTTTACAAAATAAGCTCAAATGGATTGACAGACGTTATCGTAAAATGATAGACAAAGAAGAGAAATAGAGGAACAGATTGAGTCTTTTCAATCGAAAGTACGTGAGCTAAGCATCTTTCGATTGAAAAGATCTTGATTATTCAATACATTTTTTGCATTCGTATTTAATTTTTCAATTTGGAGTATTCAACTTTGGAATTTTCAGATTCTTTTTGAACTCAATATTCATTAGATTGTGCTGACATCAATTTTATCTATCGTTGAAATCCATTTTTGTATGCAATTTTTAGTGAAATAGAAAAAGAGGAGACTATGAGCGAAACAGTAGAAGGCGTTTTAGAGATCTTGCAAGACGGGTATGGATTCCTCCGTGGTGAAAACTACTTGTCGAGTAAAAATGATATTTACATTAGTGCCAATCGAATTAAATCAATGCGTCTAAGACAAGGAGATTTGATTCGTGGTCAATTAAACGATCGCATTGAAGACAATAAAGCAAGACAACTCAGTCAAGTTGAGAGTGTCAACGATCAACCGATTATTCATTCATTACATCGAACCCATTTTGAACGTTTGACTCCAATTTCACCTACGGAGCGATTTAAAATGGAAACGGATGATGAGAATATGTCTGGACGATTAATTGACTTGCTTTGTCCAATCGGGAAAGGCCAACGTGGATTGATTATTTCTCCACCAAAAGCCGGAAAAACGACATTATTAAAAACAATCGCCCATTCTTTACAAGTGAATCATCCAGATGTGCATTTAATTATTTTATTAATCGATGAACGTCCAGAGGAAGTAACCGATATTAAAGATACAATTATCGATCATAACGTAGAAATTGTATATTCGACGTTTGATGAAGAACCGCAACACCACCGCCGTGTTGCTGAAATGGCGATTGAACGAGCAAAAGCACTCGTCGAAATGGGTGGCGATGTTGTGATCTTATTAGACTCCATCACTCGTTTAGCAAGAACATATAACTTGCTTGTACCAAATTCGGGAAAAATCCTTTCCGGTGGTCTTGATCCACTTTCCCTCTATTATCCAAAACACTTCTTTGGAGCAGCCCGAAACATTCGGGAAGGGGGATCATTAACGATTTTGGCAACTGCATTAGTGGATACGGGAAGCCGTATGGATGAGGTTATCTTTGAAGAATTTAAAGGAACAGGAAATATGGAGCTTGTCTTAAGTCGAGATTTAGCGTTCCAGCGAATTTTCCCTGCGATTGATATTTTACGTTCAGGAACACGTAAGGATGATTTATTGTTATCCAAAGATGAACAAAAAGCGGCTAGTTTAATTCGATCGCACGCAAGAATTAAAGAAGAACAAGCGACTTTGGATGTATTAAAATCATTTGCGGTATGTTCTAACAATCAAACATTAGTAGAATTGTTAACGAAAGAATCTGAAAAATAGTAAAGATAAATTGATTAGCGAAATTACAGTTCGATGATAGAAAAACACCACATCCATGGACGATAAGCCAAAGATGTGGTGTTTTTTAAAATGTGTTTGAATCAATTTCTTTAATTTTTTGAATAATGGCTTCTTTTAAAAAGGCAGGCGTGCTCGCACCACTTGTAATAGCGAGCCGTTTGACGCCACTTAATTGTTGAGGATGCAGTTGGCTAGCATCTTCAAGTTGGATGACTTGTTCTATTTGGGCAGTTTTGCCAATTTGAGCCAGTTTTCTGGTGTTGTTACTAGCTGGATCGCCTACAACAATCAATAAATCAATATTTTGATTGGCAAGATCTAAAACGGCTTTTTGGCGCACGCGCGTTGCATTGCAAATTTCATCGCAAAAAACAGCTTGGGGATAGCGTTCTTGAATAGCATCAAATAATTGTTGTAAATCGACAATAGACATCGTTGTTTGATTTGTGACAAAAATGGGTTGATTAATATGATCGGGAATATCAGCAATCGTTTCTATCAAATAGACATCTTGCTGTTGAAACGTTGCTCCTTCAGCTTCCGGATGACCTTTTTTGCCGATATAGAAAATGACTTCTTTTTGTTGTAAGTGTTTGGCAATAAGGTTTTGAGTATAGCGAACAAAAGGACAAGAAGCATCCACGACATGTAATCCCTTGTCTTTTGCTTTTTGGCGAACTTGATCACTGACACCATGTGCTGTAAAGATCACAGTACCCGCATCAATTTGATCGAGTAATTCAAGGCGACTTTTCTGTTTCGCTTCTAAAACTCTAATTCCTTTTTCTTTAAGAGATTGATTAACAAAATCGTTATGGACTAACGAACCTAAGATCGTAATGGGGCGTGGACAATCGGATTGTAAAGTTTGATCAACAAGGGTAAGCGCTTGTGTCACCCCTTTACAAAAACCTTGAACACTTGCTTCGATGATTTCGATCATGAATCTTCCTATCTAGCTTTATGTAAAGCATATTGTATTTTTATGTAAATTGAATCAAGAAAAACAAAATCTTATAATCGTTCTCTTTTCAATAAGCGTTAGTTTTGGTAAACTTGCAATTCGAATGTTAAAATTTTTAACTAGGGACGATCTATATTCGTCCAACTAAAATATCGAATAAGCCAATAACAAGTCATGAACTGAACTTGTCGGCTTTTATTCTATCATTGATCTAGAATAGATGAGATAGAAATACAAATAAAAGAAAGAGGTGTTGATGATGAACCGTATCGAAGAGATGATGAAAGTCGAAGGATTCAAAACTTTGACTCCGATTCAAGAAGCGGTGATTCACCGTAAAGATAAACAACGCGATTTAATTGGAATTTCGACAACCGGATCAGGCAAATCCCATGCCTTCTTTATGCCGATTTTCGAAGCAATCGATGCGTCAATGGATGAAGTTCAAGCTGTAATTTCCGTACCTACACGCGAACTAGCTTGGCAATTATATGAAAGATGTAAAAAACTCGCTGATCATTTTGATGTGCGTATTCGTTTAGTCACAGGTGGAATGGAGAAAAAAGAAGGTGGTCTAGTTCCACATATCGTAATTGGAACACCAGGACGAATGAAAGATTTGTTCTTAGATGATCAAACTCTTCTTTTAAATACCGCAAAAATCATGGTCATTGATGAAGCAGATATGACCATGGAATTCGGCTTTTTGGAAGATGTCGACATGATTTTAAGCCACATGTCCCAAGACATTACAGTTATGGTCTTCTCGGCAACTATTCCAGAAATGCTCCAGCCATTCTTGAAAAAGTATCTCAATAATCCAGAACTCATTCGCATTAGTAGTAATGAAGAATTTGCGGCGGATATAGAGCATTATTTAATTCCTTTAAAACACAAGACAATGTCCGAACGTGTATTAGATGTTTTAAGTGTAATTCATCCTTATGTATGCTTAATCTTTGCGAACTCCAACCAAGAAGCGGCAACGCTTGCTCATGATATGCGTCAAGCGGGATATGATTTAGTCGAATTACATGGGGATTTAGAAGCTCGTGAACGTTCTCGCGCGATTCGTCAAATCCAATCCCAGAAAAAGTCTTATATTGTCGCAAGTGACATTGCTTCAAGAGGAATTGATTTAGAAGGAATTACACATGTTATTTCTTGTGGTTTCCCAAAAGATTTAAAATTCTACGAACACCGTTCTGGACGAACTGGAAGAGCAGGACGTGATGGATTAGCGATTGCGATCGCTTCACCAAAAGATCAACAAGCAGTCGTAACACTTAGAAAACGCGGCATTGATTTTAAAGAAATGGACATTAAAGATGGCCATTTTGTCGAAGTGAAAGATCGTACGAAACGAAATGCGCCGAATAAAAAAGTAGAAATGAATGCTGAGTTAGGGAAAGTTGTTCATAAAAAAGCGAAAAAAGTAAAACCGAACTACAAAAAGAAACGTGCACAAGAATTAGAAAATGTGAAACGCCGCGCAAAACGAGCAATGATCCGTAAAGAAATTCAGCAACAAAAACGTGAACGTGCAAAAGCTAAACAACGTGCGAAAAGGGAACAATAATCGATGAAATATTTAGGATCACATGTGAGCTTCAAAGCACCCAAATATTTTCAAGGTGCGATTGAAGAAGCACTTAGCTATGGTGCCGATGCCTGCATGATTTATACAGGACCACCACAAAACTCAAAACGTGCCCCAATTGAAAAGTTAAAAATCCAAGAGGGAATTGATACATTTACAAAAGCGGGATGGCAACCATTCCAAATCGTTGTTCATGCGCCTTACATTATTAATCTAGCAAACTCTGCTAATCCAGATACTTCCTATTTTGGCCGTGATTTTCTCAAAGAAGAAATCGTGCGCACAGCAGCAATCGGTTCAAAATATTTAGTTTTACATCCAGGTGCTCATTTAAAAGCGGGTGTTGAGGTTGGTGTCGAATGGATTTGTCGTGCGATTAATGAAGTTTTAGATGAAGATGATCATGATGTGATGATTTGTCTAGAAAGTATGGCAGGCAAAGGAACAGAGGTAGGACGCAACTTTTCTGAATTGAAAATGATTATTGATGGCGTGCACCACAAAGAAAGAATGGGTGTATGTTTAGACACGTGTCATTTACACGATGCTGGATATGATCTTGAACATTTTGATGAAGTTATGGAAGAATTTGACTCTATTGTCGGCTTAGATCGTTTAAAAGTATTCCATATCAATGATTCGAAAAACGAAAGAGGAGCTCATAAAGACCGTCACGAAAATATCGGTAAAGGTTATATCGGATTTGAAACACTTGCTAAAATCGTCCATGATCCACGATTAGACAACGTCGTTAAAATTCTCGAAACGCCTTATATTGAAGGGAATCCTCCTTATAAAGAAGAAATTGCTCAACTTCGTTCATATTCGAGTAACGAATAAAGCTCACTAGGACGCAATTACCCCCTGCGTCCTATTTTTCGATTTTAAAAGTTGATTTTAAAGCATATTTAAGCAAGTTTTATTTCTTATTAATCTTGCTTTAATTATTTGAAATAGTCTGTCATTAAACAGATTTTGTTGTTATTGCATAAAAAACAATGTTATAATTCCCACGATCAAGCAGATAAAACAATATTATTAAGATAATATTAATTGTATGTTTTTATCTCTCTATCTAGATGGTTTATTCAGTAAATTGTGTAATGGTATCATGATTTTTACTGAGAGCTTGTCTACTCTACAAGAAAGGAAGCCGTAAGATGAAATTGTATAAGAATGCTGCGATGGTTTTAGCTTTAAGCATGCTTGCTCAACAAGTAGGTACCTTACATGTGATTGCCAAAACAACAACCAAACATGATTCATTGATTCATCGCCATCAACAATTGAATACAAAAGATGATGCGACTGAAGATTCCATTCTTCCTTCCCAACAAGAAGTCCTTTCTGGAAATCAACATCAGGTTCAGCCAATTGTGTATACGACAACCATTACGATCCCCATCTATCAACCTGTCGTCATGCCAGTTGCTCCGATCACTAATCAACAAGTCCCTCAAGATTCTTCGACAGAACAAAACTTTGAAGAAGTTCCATCCACGGAAGAGGCACAATTTGAAATCGTCAATGAGCCACAAGCAATTGTTGAACAAACCATAAGTGAGAAAACCCCACAATCTTTTTCATCAACGCCGGAAGTCAATGAAGTAGTTACTTCAATTGAAGAGCCTGTTATTCAAATTGAACAAACAGGGGAAGAACAATTTGAAGATGTGAACTCTTCACCAAATGTCGAAAGTTCTCAACCAAGTGGACAAGCTTTTGAATCCACTGAAGAAACTCAAGTGCAAACTTCAACGTCAAATGCAATCGTCGTAGATCAAAATACGCAATTTGATCATGAAATTGATTTTGTTGAAGAACCACAACAAGTCGAACCTTCTCAACCTGATTCCAATGAAGATTCAAATCAAATGGAAGATAATGATGCTTTAGTCCCGGGATTAGATGATGATGACTTTGAATGGGACGATGAATTTATCGAACCACCAGTTGCGATTAAACCAGGTGAACCGGAAGATCCGGAAGATCCTAATGTAGAACCACCAACTGAACCGCAACCAGGACCAACCCCTCATCCAGGTGATAACTATCAACCAGATGATACATATGATCCAAATCTGCCAGGATTGCCTTTTGATTCCATCGTAGGAAGCGAAGTGTATTATCCATCAAACGGAAGTTTATCCAATAGCTTTGTGATCATTTCTCCTTCGGCAGACTTGTCTAGCCAGCAAAGCACGGGTCGCACAATTAGAATCAAAAAGCTCAATGCAAAGGCCAATCGTAAAGTTCGGGTGAACAATATGGGAGTCGTCAATTTGCTTCCTGATTTTGCCAATGCCCAGTCTTGGCGTTTATCCCTTTCGCCATATAACACGCCTTCTTTATGGGGACAATGTACATGGTTTGCATGGGGACGCTTCTATGAGCTTTATGGCTTTGATCCCGAGTTTAAAGGCAATGGATATGATTGTGTCGATGAATTATTAACTGCACATGCGGATAAATTTGAACGTTCTCAAAAACCAAAGGCAGGTGCGGTATTCTCTTCTGATGTTGAACATAACCATGTCGGAATTGTTTTGGATTATAACGAAAAAACAGACATTTTAACGATTCAAGAAGGCAATCTCGATGATGTGTCAAACCCAATTTGGAGTGATGCAATTCGCGATTACCGTACAATCCGCCTAACTTCTGAGGATATGAAAAAATTGTATGGAAATGTGACTTACGCTGTGCCTAAAAAGGATACAAAGTTTGTCAATTTCAATGCTAAACAAAAGAAGAAAAAGGAAAAGAAAACATCTGGAAATATCGATGCGAATAAAGTTCCATTAAAACAACTCACAAAAGGTTTAGTGGAAAAGAAAGTTATGTCTAAAGATATCTCTAGCGAAATTCAAGAAGTATTGGATGTGTTCCAAGAATTTGAAGAAGTCGTTGAAAAATAAATATACAAAAAAATCGCCTGTAACTTTGAATGATCAAAGAACAGGCGATTTTCTTTACTTCTAGAATAGAGGCAATAGCCATTGAATGAGATATCCACAAAGCAAAGAAGGAATTAACATCAAAAGAATCACTTTCCAAAGTTGCTTGCGATTTGGATCATATTGGAATAAGGCAACTAAACCGAGTCCAGCATTGGTCATCAACCCAGCAAGTAGAGATGCGAAAGTTAATGTTCCATTCGCAAATAACTCACAAAGAATTACAGTTGCAGCACAATTTGGAATGAAACCAAACAGGGAAGCGAGTAATGGCTGAATTGCATAGCTCGATTGTAAAAATGAACTTAAGCGTTCATGACCAATCGCTAAGGTAATTACATTAAAACCAAAGGTCACAATGAAGACGAAAGCATAAATACGTAGTGTTCGAATCAATGCGGAAAGCCATACTGGATATTGCGGATAACAACAAGCACAGCTTGGAGCTTGAGAAGATTCTTCTTCATATTGTTCGATTTCAAATTCTTCTTCACTTTCTGGTTCGTTGGGCAGTTCAGAGAAATAAATCAGTTTTTGATGCGGAAATAAAACGCGATCGATGAACATTCCAACAAGAGCAGCTATCACAAATTTGCATACAAGAAGTAGTAAAAGAGAGCTAAGCATATTTGGGTTTGCTAAAAGAATAGGAATCGCTTCATCACTCGTTGCGAGAAATACAGCAATCATTGTTCCAAGGGTAATGTTTTTGGAGACAAATAACATCGCTGCTAAAATTGAAAATCCGCATTGAGGAATCAATCCTAATAGCGCACCAAATAGAGGGCCGTATTTTTGTAAACGCCAAAAGATCGAGTCATCTTCATCCGATCTTCTTTGCATGGCATCTAAAAACAAGTAAACCACATAAAGAAGCGGAAGCATTAACCAGGTATCTTTTACGGCATCCATTAAACTATCAATTAATATTTCCATGTTATTTTTTATATCACCTTTTTTGTCAATGTTTATTGATTCGCTTAGTTTGTTAACAAACTAAATGAGTTCAAATGAAATCAAACGATTACATTTCAAAGCAAAAGCATCACGTCCTATAAGATCTGTGATGCTTAACTATTTTAATGTTTTATTTTGTTTCGTTTTTTACTTTTTGTTCGATGACGACACTTGATGAATCAGGAATGACTAAATGTCTTTCTTTTAACGAAATTTCGGCAATGTCTTTGAGTGCTTCATAAATTAAGACAAAGACAGGAACACCTAAGAACATGCCTACAGCACCAAATAAAGCACCGCCAATTGAGACAGAGAATAAAATCCAGAATCCAGAAATTCCTAATTTATCACCTAAGATCAAAGGTTTAATGACGTTACCATCCATCTGTTGAATAATGAGAATAAATACCGCAAAAATTACCGCATACATCGGTTTGATTAATACTAATAATATGATCACCGGGATCGCCCCTAAAAATGGTCCAAATACCGGGATGATATTGGTGATGCCTACGATTAATCCAATCATTGGAGCATAGGGTAATTTTAAAACGATGCAACCAAACCATGTGATTAAGCCAATAATAAAGGAATCTGTTAAGTTTCCAACAATATATTGTTGGAAGACATTTTTTGCATCCATGGAATAGATTTGGATAAAGTTTCCTTTATTTTGACCAAAGATCATATAGACGAGGACTTTAAATGTTCGCAATAAATGTTCTTTATCCGCAATCATGTAAACTGCGGCAGCTAGCGAGATGATCGCATTTGTCGCAAAATGAATGATGTCGATTGAATAGGACATCATTTTTGTCATAGAACTTTGGACCATTTTTTGGAACGTATCGGATATATTCATGCTTTCAAAAGAACTTAATAGTGCAGAAATATCAATGTTGTAGCGTTCCGCTAAATGTGTCAAAATGTTTTCCAATTGGCTCACATAACCAGAAAAGTTATTCACAAAGACTGTAATGGAATCAATCAACGATGGAATTAGCACCCAAAATGTGAAGAGGATGAATAACACAAAGAAGATTGTTACAATCGCGATCGCTAAAGAGCGCGAAAGTTTTGGGCTTAAGTTAAACTCCATTAGTCGATTCATCGTCCAGTTGACTGGACCATCCAAAAGGAATGCTAGACCAAATCCGAGTAAAAACGGAGTCAGCAAACTTACAACAGATCCAACAAAATGAATCAGATCATTGATGCGCCATAAAAAAAGAAAGGCAATCATGGCAATAATCAATGACATTGAACGGATAAATATATTTTTTTGAATCGGATCACGAAGGTCAAATTTCATATTGATCACGAAGATATCCAAAATCTTGAAAGATAAAAAGGATATCGATTCTTCTTGGCCTCCTTTCAACTTTCTGTTTCCAATCATAACAAATTCGGCATTCAATCACTATTTTCATTACAGAATTGTAAAAAAGAATTTTTGAAGCCCACAAAATACAAACAAAATAGAACGGAGGAAGAAAATTCAAATTTTTGTTTTTTGCATAGACAAGTGTTTGTTGCTCATGAATGGTTCACAAAATGGTATGATAGATAAGAAATTAGATTCAATTTTGAGAAATAAAAGAAAGGACTCGTTATGGAAACATTAGTTTGGGGTACGATTTCAACGAAAGCAATTTTAGAAGAAGGAAAGCGAAAAGCTTATGAGTTATTCGTGAATCCGAAAAAAAGATCCCGTGATATCGCCTATATTATCGCGATCGCCAAACAAAAAGGAATCCCTGTGACATTTTGTTCAAAAGAGACGATGAATGAAATGGCTCCCAATAATGGGGGAGTCATCTTAAAAACAGAAACTAGAATCTTTCCGTCATTGAGTCATGAAACAAAGTTAAATGGACTTTGTGTTTACATTAGTGGCGTAGAAGATCCATATAATTTAGGTAGTATTGCCCGAACACTTTATGCAGCCGGTGCAAGTTTAATGATCATTCAAGAAAGAGATTGGTCCAATGCAACATCGACATTACTTCGTTCTTCAGCGGGTGCTTGGGAACGGTTAAATATTGTTACGATTTGTCAAGATGAACAACTGATCGAAGTTGCCGAAGCGCAAAATCGCGATATTTGTAGCGCAGCGCGCGATGATCAAGCAAAATCGTTATTTGATTGCTCACTTGATCGTGATGTATTGCTTTGTATCGGTGGGGCTATGCGTGGTTTATCCAGTCGGATTTTGAATGCATCGACTGAACATTACTATATTCCTTATGGAAGAGAGTTTAGAAATGCACTGGATTCTGTTTCCGCAACTTCCGTTTTCTCGTTTTATTGGATGAACCAACATATCGATACGATAGAATAAAGACAACATTTATGAATCAAAATAAATAAGGAGATAAATATGCTGACATATAATCAAAATCAATTAGTAGAAATGGCCGTTAATGCTAAAGTCGATCATCCTCGTGTTAAAGGTTACCGAGGCGGTTTTGATGGACGCGCTCGTATTACTATAGCAACTGGTGGCATTACCTATTCTCATGCTATTGGGGATTGCTGCATGCATATTGCCGGCGACCATGTTGAACCAGGTGTTTCTATGGCCAATCCAAATCCAGATGAAAATATGGCCGTTGAAACATTCTCTTGCATCGGAAATCCAGTTTATTGTTTAAGTGGGCCTGCTGCCGGTGCAAAAGGATATGTAACAGGTACACATGGTGGAATTGAACATACAATGGCTTATTTTAAAGCAGAAGACTTAGAGCGTATGGAAGGAAATGAGAATTTCTTAATTCGCACTTATGGTCAAGGATTGAAAGTCGATCAAACCCCGGATGTATTTTGGATGAATATCGATCCAAGATTATTGAGCGTGATGAACGTGGACGTGGATGATCAAGGTCAATTGCGTTTCCCAGTCGCAACGATTATTCCAGCATTTTTAATGGGTTCTGGTTTAGGATCTTCCACTATGATGTCTGGTGATTATGACATCATGACTCAAGATAAAGAGGCAAATGAACAATTTGGTTTGAATGATTTACGCTTTGGTGACTTCGTAGCAATTTTAGATCACGATTGCACATATGGTCCTCATTATAAAAAAGGCGCGGTAAGCGTTGGGGTTATCGTTCATTCTGATTCCTTCACTTCCGGACATGGCCCAGGTGTTGCCATCGTAGCAACATCACAAAGTGGAGCAATTATGCCTTTTGTCAGTGATCAGGCAAATTTAAAACACTATTTTTCAAAGATGGAGAACGAATAAAGAATGCCTTATTACGAGGTAGCGATTGAACATTCTACGATTGCATTATCAAAACAATTTACTTATTATAGCGAGCAACCCGTACAGCCTGGCTGTCGGGTTTTCGTTCCGTTTGGTCGCCAGAAATTGACTGGATTAGTGATTCAAGAAGGCCAAAAACAACAAGATTCAAACATTCGTATTAAAGAGATCGAAACGATCATCGATGATAAACCTGTTTTAGATCATGAACAAATTGAACTTGCAAGATATTTAGCATGGATCACGATCTCACCAATTATGGGGATGATTCATCTCATGTTGCCCCGCGCATTAGATGCTAAAAGTTCTAAACCAGATTTTTCCTATCGCATGTGGTTGGTTAAACAACCTCTGGATTCACAAAATCCAGTAAGCCTTACGCCAAAGCTGAAAATGGTTTACGAACAAGAATGGCAAGAGATGATTTATACAGATGCCGTCAATGAATTTGGCGCATATAGCGTAAATGCATTATGTAAAAAAGGATTAGCGACAAAAGAAAAGCGAATTATTGATTATGGAACGCTACCTAAGCGCAAGCAAGTCGAATGGCCAGCGCTCAATGCCGATCAACAACGAGCCTTGAATACAATACGCCAAGCCAATAAACAAGTTGTTTTATTACATGGAGTAACGGGTTCGGGAAAAACAGAAGTCTTTTTCCATCTAGCAAAAGAACAACTAGAGCAAGGAAAACAAGTCTTGATCCTTGTTCCTGAAATTTCTTTGACCCCAATGATGGAAGAACGAATTGCGAGTCGTTTTGATTGTGATGTCTATGGTTGTCATTCCCGATTAAGTGATTCACAATTTGTCTCTGTTTGGCAAAATATTGAACAAGCAGGTCCCTGTATTGTAATCGGAACGCGAAAATCAGTTTTTTTGCCGATGAAAAATTTGGGTTTAATCATTATGGATGAAGAGCATGATACGAGTTATAAGCAAGACACCAATATTCGTTATCATGCACGTGACGCTGCTTTATTTCGAGCCAAATATCACCACTGCAAACTGCTTCTCGCATCGGCAACGCCTAGTTTGGAAAGTTATTCAAGAGCGATTAAAGGGGTTTATGCTTTAGCCACTTTGCCAAGACGTGTTTCCGGACGGGATGCTTCCATTCGCTTAGTCGATTTAAGAATCACCCCTTCATTTCATAATTACTCCTCGGAGCTAATTGATCGAATCACAAATCGATTAACGAAACATCAAAAAACATTGATTTTCTTAAATCGACGTGGTTACTTACCGACAGTTCGTTGCCAATCGTGCCATGAATATCTCGTTTGCGAGGATTGTAATGTTCCCCTTAGTTATCATAAAAACGAAGATCGTTTTGTTTGTCATGTTTGTGGAAATCGCTATCCAATCGTTTATGAATGTCCGCATTGTCATTCCAAACAACTGACCCAAACTGGGCAAGGGACAGAACGTCTTGAAGAAGATACTGCAAGTCTTTTTCCGCAAGCTAAAATTGTGCGAATGGACCATGACACAACGCGACAAAAAGGTTCGCATCAGCGTCTACTAGATGAATTTAAAGAAGATGGCGATATTTTAATGGGAACACAGATGATTGCCAAAGGCCTGGATTTTCATGATATTACACTTGCTGGTGTGCTTTCGATCGACTCTATGTTGAATCGTCCTGATTATTTGAGTAATGAAAGAGCGTATCAATTAACGGAACAAGCAGCGGGAAGAGCAGGTAGAGGCAATGAACCAGGGGAAGTCATTATCCAAACCTATAATCCCGAACATTTCGTCTTACAATGCATAAAATCGCATTCTTATACCGACTTTTTCGTCCAAGAAATGCAATATCGACATGCGGGGAATTATCCACCCTATGTCTATTTAGCAACATTAGTGATTCGCAATCATGATGCATTTGAAGCGTATCAAAGAGCTCTTGAAATTAAATATCGACTAGAAGCATATGGCGTTGAAGTTCTTGGACCAGTCGATATTTCCATGCGCAATAAACAAGCGCGAACTAGATTATTAATTAAAGATAAAGATGACGAACATTTAATTCAAACACTATGGCAATGTGCACTATGGTTTGAAGAGAATGCGTCTCGTTCCCGGATGGATATTAACGTCCATCCGATGACATTGGAGGAATAAACATGCTTATGCGAGAATGGGTCTACTTAGCCCTTGTTGACGTGATTAAAAAGAACACCTATTCAAATCTCTACTTAAAAGATCACCTCCATGAAGTGGATCCTAAAGATCGCGCTTTAGCATCAAATATATTTTATGGAACGCTTCAAAATTATGATTTATGTCATTATGCTTGGAGTCGATTTACGGATGGCAAAGTTGGATCCAAAACAGGGATTTTACTCACGATGTCTTGCTATCAGTTGCTCTTTTTAAATAAAGTTCCAGCATACGCGGTGATCAATGATGCTAATAAAATAGCTGTTCATCAACTAAGAGGACAAAAAGGACTTGTCAATGCACTATTACGGAAAGTTAAAGATGTTTCTTTACAATTACCCAATGATCCGATTGAAGCCTTAGCCCTCAAAACATCGATGCCGAAATGGCTGATCCAACTATGGATTAAACAATACTCGCCGCAACAAGCGTTTAAATTTGCGCATGCCTCTTTAGAAGCACTGCCTGTTGTCGTACGCGTCAATCCTTTGAAATGGTCAATCGATGAAGCTAAACAATGTCCAAGATTACGCACGTTTGGACAAGATTATTCAGAACAGACTGGTTTGTTTATCTATACCGGCAACCAAATTGGTCATGATGTCCTATATCAAGAAGGAAAAATCTCCATTCAAGATCCGGGCAGTTTTGAAATTGCTAAATGGGCGAATGTTAAAGCCAACCAAACGGTATTGGATTGTTGTGCAGCACCAGGGACCAAAACAATGGCAATGGCCGAAATGGCAAAAGACCAAGCCAAAATCGTTGCGCAAGATGTCCATGAACATCGCGTACGTTTAATTCAACAAGATGCCAAACGTCTAAATCTTACAAACATTCAAGCGCGCCAACAAGATTCGACGATCGTGAGTGATCCGCTTGTGCAATATGATGTTGTTCTATGCGACGTTCCTTGTAGTGGATTTGGAATTCTTTCACGAAAACCAGATTTAAAATTGCGATTAGATCCAAAAACAATCGATTCTTTATTACCAATTCAAAAAGAATTATTGATCGCTGCAGCTAAACAAACGAAAGTAAATGGAACGTTAATTTATTCGACTTGTACATTAGATAAAAAAGAAAATGAAAAACAAGTCGAATCGTTTTTAGCCGACCATCCTAACTTTGTTTTAGAAAAAGACATCACGATTGAACCAACTTCTCAAAATGGTGGGTTCTATATTGCAAAATTAATTAAAAAAGAACAATAGTGGCCATAGATCGCCATAAAAAACGGGCATGAAGAGTCTGTCCGTTTTTTTAGTTGATTTTGTTTGCGCAGTTTCTTGTCTAATTTATCGAATCGAAAGCGCAGAATGGAAAATCAGCACACTTATAGGTTAAACTAAAAGGAAGATTTCGAATCTTGAGGATTCAAATCTAAATATCAATGAGCGATAGGAGAATTTGAATGCGTAGTATTTATGATTTAACTTACTCACAAATGGAAGAATGGTGTCTATCTAAAGGTTGGAAGAAATTTAGAACTCAACAAATCTTTAGATGGTTATATAAAGAAAGAGTTATCGATTTTGATGAGATGACCAATCTATCAAAAGAAACACGGGAAGAATTAAAGAAAGACTTTATGTTTAACCCTTTAGCTCTTGTGACTAAACAAGTTGCTAGTGATGGAACAACCAAATTCTTGTTTAAAACAGAAGATGGTGCTTTGATGGAAAGTGTCATGATGGTCTTTGATTATGGAAATTCCATCTGTGTCTCTAGCCAAGTCGGATGTAATATGGGTTGTACATTTTGTGCTTCAGGGTTAACGAAAAAACAACGCGATTTAACACCTGGCGAAATGTTAGGCCAAGTCATGCACGTTCAACATGAATTAGATAAGAAGAATGAACGTTTATCTCATATCGTTGTGATGGGTACAGGTGAACCTTTTGATAACTACGATGCAGTGATGAACTTTTTACTTACTGCCAACCACGATCGTGGCTTAGCGATTGGTTCTCGTCACATTACGATTTCGACATCGGGAATTGTGCCTAAAATTAAACAATTTGCCGATGGTCATTATCAATACAATTTGGCTGTGTCTTTACATGCGCCAAATGATGAATTGCGTACAAAATTAATGCCTGTCAATAAAGCTTATCCATTAGCAGAATTGATGGATGCAGTGGAATACTATACAAAAGAAAACAATCGTCGTTTGACGTTTGAATATATCTTGATTAAAGGTGTTAATGATTCTTTAGAACATGCTAAACAATTAGCAAATTTGCTTCGTCCCTATATTTGTTATGTGAATTTAATTCCTTATAACAGTGTGGATGAAAATGGTTATCAATCGACAACTCGCCAAGAAGCGATGAAATTTTATGATGCATTAAAAAAACAAGGCATTGCAGTCACAATCCGTAAAGAACATGGTTCGGATATTGATGCTGCATGTGGTCAGTTACGTATTAAAGAATTAAGAAAAGAAAAACGTCTAAAAGAAGAACATCAATAGAAAGGATTCGGCATGCTTGAAGTCTTTGGAAAGTCGGATATCGGCAAATCAAGAAAATTAAATGAAGATAGCTTTTTGATTGCTGAAAATCAACATCAAGATCAGATTTTGATCATTTGCGATGGAATCGGCGGTGCTGCGAGTGGAGAAGTTGCAAGTGGTATGGCTTGTGAGCTTGCTCGAAAACATTTTGAAAATGCACCAGCTTTTCAAAAGGATTATGAAGTGGATGAATGGTTGCGAAAGGTGATCAGTAAAATCAATGATGCGATTTATTCGAAGTCAATGTGGACGCGGAAAAATCGTGGCATGGGAACAACTTGCGTTGGCGCCATCATCACCAATATTGGAACTTATATTTTCAATGCTGGCGATTCACGACTTTATGCTTTGTATAGCGATGGTTTAATTCAAATGAGTGAAGACCATTCCTATCTCAATGAGTTAATTCAAGATCAAAAGCTTTCTCTTGAAGATGCAAAACGTCATGAACATCAAGGAGCTTTGACCAATGCAGTAGGAGTTGGTCGAACATTTCGTCTAGATATTCAAAAAATCCAATCGAACTATAAAGCGTTATTGATTTGTTCAGATGGTTTGAGCAGTTATGTAACTGAACGCAACATTGCGAGAGTGATGGAGTCGGATCTATCACTTCAAGCCAAATGCGATTTGTTGATTGAACTTGCCAATGATGCTGGAGGCCTGGACAATTGTACGGTGATCGTTACCTCGCCAGGAAAGTACTATGCTTGATACGATCGCAAACCGTTACCACATCAAAAGTTTGATTGGACAAGGTGGGATGGCTGATGTTTATCTTGCGTATGATGAAATTATGAATCGGCCGGTAGCAATAAAAATATTGCGCCCGAAAGTCGCTGATGATTCGCAAGCTGTCGTGCGCTTCATTCGTGAAGCCTCGGCAGTTCGTAAACTAAGTCACCCAAACGTTGTTGAAGTCTATGATGTTGGAGAATGCGGAAACTTACATTATTTAGTCATGGAGTACATTCCAGGCATCACCTTAAAAGAGTTGATCGCAAAATCAGGAAAAATGAGTGCGCCAAAGGCCATTTTAATGATGAAAGAGCTGACGAGTGCTGTTGCTGCAGCGCACAAAAATAACATTATTCACCGCGACATTAAACCGCAAAACGTCTTAATTCATAAAAATGGTCAATTAAAGATTACTGATTTTGGCATTGCAATTGCTGCTGATTCTATGGATATGACCGCAAATCAAGCCATTATGGGCTCATCTCATTATTTAGCCCCTGAATCAGCTGCTGGACTTGCCCCAGATTATCGAGTCGATATTTATGCACTAGGGATTGTATTCTTTGAATTGCTTTGCGGTAGTGTACCTTTTACGGGGACTTCACCTGCCGCAATTGCCCTAAAACATATGCAAGATCCATTACCTTCAATTTTGCCCTATAACGAAACTGTTACACAGGCAATTGAAAATGTGGTCATTAAAGCAACCGCAAAAAATCCTGATGAACGTTATCAAAGTGCTCAAGAATTATTAGATGCGCTTGAAACGTGTCAAAATCCGGAATTTAAAAATGTAAAAAAACTAGAACTGAAAACTCCATCTCTAGAATTACCGGCTAAAGACGAATCGGTCGTTACAACATCTGATATTACGCAAACGTCTACTCAACGCCCGCTATCACATGTCAGTAAAGAAAAAACACCGACTTGGCCGATCACTGCATTAACCGGATTGATTGGAATTTTAGTTTGTGCCTTTAGTGGCTTGATGTTAATTAGTAGTGGCGTGGTTGCCATTGATGGTTGGTTTGGCTGGCAACAAGTTCCTAATGTTGCGGGTCTTTCACAAGAAGATGCCCTCAACAAATTAACTGAATCGGGAATATTGGCGAACCAAATTGAAATTCAAGAAGTTGCTGTCGATCAATATGAACCGGGAATTGCGTCGGGAACGGATATTCCTGCCGGCCATTTTGTTTCTAATGAAGATAAAATTAGCCTTTACATCGCAAAAGGACCGACATTTTTAGTCGGAGACTATACGGGTCAATATTTAGAAGATGTTCAAAAAATCTTTACAGACAACAATTTATCAATTTGGATTACGACCACAACCAAAGAAACTGTTGATCGGGCACCAGGAGTAATTTTAGAACAACATGGATTATTAGCTGGAACCCGAATTGATCCCAAAGATCAAGCGAATATTGAATTTGTCGTTTCCGCATATCCGACAATCATGATTTCTGATCGTTATATTGGCATGGATGTTGATCAAGCAAAGCAGGAATTAAATGATTTAGGTATGGCGGTGATCACAAAAAATATTCAAGGATCCAAAACAGTTCAATCAATTGATCCTCCAGTAGGGACGAATTATACACAAGAAGGAAGTGACAGCGTCATTACGCTGTACCATTAATTATGAAACAAGGACGAATTATTAAAGTAATCTCGAATCAATATACGATACTTGATGGTCAACAACAGTTCATCGCAAAACCGCGAGGTAAAATGCGTAAAGGGCAAACGCCTTATGTCGGAGATTGGGTGAATTATGAAATCATCGAAGACAGTGTCAGAATTGATTCAGTTTTAGAACGTAAAAATCGACTATTGCGACCATCAGTATGCAATGTTGATCAAGCGCTCATTGTAACCTCTCTTAAAGATCCAGACTTTAGCGAACACCTTTTAAACCGCTTAATCTTTTTGGTTTTACTTTGTGACATAGAGCCAGTCATTTGTATTACAAAATCAGATTTAGTTGAACCGGAACAATTAGAAAAGATTCAGTCCATTCTCGATTGGTATCGTAAAGCTGGATATCGCATGTTCTTTTCTCATCCGGGAAGTGATGATCAAGAGCTCCGTGAATTGTTATCCAATAAAATTAGCGTATTGTGTGGTCAATCCGGAGCGGGGAAAAGCTCGCTTTTGAATCGTTTAGATCCAACATTTAAACTCCACACCCAACAAATTTCTAAAGCGCTTGGACGTGGGAAACATACTACTCGCCATTGTGAGCTCCATCCCATTGGTGATGGCTTAGTGGCGGATACACCAGGATTTTCTTCGTTAGATTTTTCAAGAATGGATGTCAGTCGTTTAGACCACTTATTATTTGATTTTCAAGAAGGAATTGAACAAGGGTGTCGTTTTGCTGATTGCATTCATGTCGATGAGCCAGATTGCGCTATAAAAGAAGGCGTGAAAAATAACACGATTAATCCTGTGTTATATGAAGATTATTGTCAGCTCATGAAAGAGCAAAAAAATAGAAAACAGTATTAATAAACATAAACAAATGAAGGAGAATAGTATGCCAGAATTAGTGATTGCCCCATCCGTTTTATCGATGGATTACACCAAAATGCTCGAACAAATTAAAGCTTTGGAAGCTTCAAAAGCGAAATGGATCCACTATGATGTAATGGATGGACATTTTGTTCCTAACTTGTCATTTGGACCAGATATTTTAAAACAATTTAAAAAATCAACGGATCTCTTTTTAGATGTTCATTTGATGGTGAGCGATCCTACTTATTTTTCTAAAGTATTTATTAATGCCGGTGCGGATTTGATCGTATTCCATACTGAAGCTTTAGATAATGACTTATCTTCTATTTCGAAATTAATTGAAGACATTCATCAACAAGGAATTCAAGCAGGATTTAGTGTGAAACCTAATACCCCAATCGAACCATTTTTACCTTTATTAAAAGAAGTAGATATCGTTTTAATCATGTCAGTTGAACCAGGATATGGTGGTCAAAGCTTTATGCCAGAAACACTTGAAAAAGTACGGACATTAAGTGCTTATCGTCAAGAACATGGATTAAACTACCGTATTGAAATTGATGGCGGAATTAATGATCAAACAGCCAAAGAAGCAAAAGCTGCTGGGGTTGATACTTTAGTTGCAGGAAGCTATGTCTTCAAAAATGATATTGAGAAAGCGGTGGATTCACTTTGTTAAAAAAGCATGATATTGCAGTTTTAGTTAGTCCGATTGCCACCGATTTACCTGATTTTAAAGACGTAGACTGGATCGGTGTTGATTTTGGTTTTCAAGTGCTGTTAGAACATAACATTCAACCTTATTTTGTGATTGGGGATTTTGATTCTAAAAATGAAGAGATTAAACTCGATTGTCCTGTTTTTATACACCCAACGCACAAGGATGAAACGGACATGGAACTCGCCTTGATGAAGGCTAAAGAAATGGGTTACTCGCAAATTTATATTTGTGGTGCTATTGGAAAACGTTTAGATCATACATTAGCCAATTTGCGAATAATCGGATGGCAATATCCCAATGTAGTTGTGTTAGATCAAAATACGCGAATTCGCGTGCTAACAAAAGGACAGTATGAATTTAAAGCACAATATTCGCATATCTCCTTTTTTGCGCTAGAAAAGACTTGTATTTCATTAGATCATTTTGAATATGAGTTAGATCAGCGCTGGATTGATGTTCAGGACATTTATACTTGTTCTAATTCAATTCCTAATGAATCGGCAACTGTAACCGTTCATGAAGGGAGGGTGATTAGTGTCGAAACCAATTTTAGATAAGCAAAACACTTATCATCCATATGAAATTATCTCCACTTTATTCCTTGTTTTGATTTTATTGGGCATGGGGATTTATTCGCTTGTCATACCGGCCGCATTTTATGATTTGAATTTAAAGATTGCGGTTGTTGCGGTGTTTATCTATGGTTTTTATTTGATTAGCCAAAATTTCATTCAATCGCGAAAGAAAAAGTCAAACTATTTCTATGGTGGAATCACTATTGCCTTTGGTATCCTTTTGCTTTTTAATCAAAGACTACCAGAGTGGATTATCCGAACATCGTTTGGTTGGTATTGTTTAATTGCTTCCATATCGATGCTTGTGCAAGCTTGCATTAACTGGTCTAATCGCGTCAAGATTAGAGTGCGCAGTGTTGTCTTGATTTCGATTTATGGAATTATTGGTTGCGTTTTGTTGTTTACTGATTACGTTGATACTGTCAATTTATTAAGGATATTTGGCGTATATTTTATCTTACTTGCTGCACGAATTGCAGTGAACTTATATGATGCCTATTCTTCTTCCTATACTTGGAAAAGAGGTTTATATATCGGTTTACCGATCATTTTAGGAACACTATTGCCTGATGCTGCTTTAAAGGTAATTAATGAAAAAATTAAATTAGGCCAAGACTATGGGAAAAAGACCGTCAAAGTCGATCGCGATGCTCCAGCTAAGCTTAAAGTTTTTATTCATATAGGGAGTGACGGTTTTCAAAAAATTGGACATATTACGTTTTCTTGGCGCGGTATGATCTATTCGTATGGCAATTATGATACGGAAAGCTATCGCTTTTTACAGTTATTAGGGGATGGCGTTTACTTTATTGTTCCAGAAGATCTTTATGTTCCGAATCTCGTTAAATACGAGCATAATACGTTATTTGAATATTCGATTGTTACAACTCCACAAGAAGATGAAAAAATCGAAGAACAGCTTGATGAGTTGTTTCATCGTTCTGTACGCTGGTATAGCAAAATAGAACGGAAGGGAAAAGCATCAAAGCTTGCTGAATTAGAAGAAGATTATCCTAGCCGTTTACATTATCGTACAGGAGCTAAGTTTTATAAGTTTAAATCTGGCTCATTTAAGACGTATTGGGTTGTTGGGGATAATTGTGCCTTATTTTCTGATTTGATTTTAGGTACTGTCGGTGCTGATGTTTTATCGGTTAAAGGAATTCTCACACCGGGTACATATTATGATTATTTAGAAAATGAATATCAAAAAGAAAACTCGCCCATTATTCAAAGGCGAGTTCACTCATTCGAAGCTAGCTTAACTCAAAAATAGAGTTGCTAGCTTCTTTTTGTTTTGATAAAAGTATAAAAATACAGAATAAAAAAGCCGCTTAACGCGGCTTAGAAAGGAGTTTAGATAGCTCCTTGTTTTTTCAATGTTCTCAGGGTTCTTGCAGCAACTTTAACCGTTTGAGGTTTGCCGTCAACCATGATTGTAGCTTTCTGCAGGTTAACGTTCCATTTACGGCGGGAAGCTCTCATGGAGTGAGAACGTTTGTTACCGGACAGAGGTCCTTTACCAGAGATTGCACACTTTCTAGACATTTGTATCCCTCCTTCTCCAATAAGTAAGCAACTATTTTTACAGTCGCTTTGACATATTAACACCCAACCCATTACTTTTCAAGAAGAAACGATAATTCTCATCAAAATGCTGGGTAAATGGAAAATGAAGATGTTCATTAACTCGGAAATTCTAACAAATTGATCGCTCAAGATAAACCAGGAGTAGGAAAATTCGCCATAAAAAGGGATAAATTGGCAGAAAATGATTCGTTTTTAGGTTAAAATCTAAATGTTTTGAATTTTTGCACAATTAATCATTTATTCGTTAAATCTATTTAGTATCCGAAAAAAAGCGAAAATTTCCATTTTGTATGCTTTTTAGTATAATTTAAATGAGCATAGTACTTTTGATCCAAACATAATGATAGAGAAATCTATTATAAAGACTCGTGATTTACAATGATTTATATTAAATCTTTAAATGAAGATTGAAACTAGCTATGACGATGAAAAGGAGAATGGATTATGTCATTCAAAAATAAATTAATTGCCGGTGCTGTTTCACTTTGCACTCTATTTGGAACGATTGCACCAACACCAGTTCTTGCTGCCAATAGCACACCTGTTTACCGTTTATATAATAGCCAAACAGGTGAACATTTCTATACTGTTTTCTCTCAAGAATATTACAATCTTGTGAATGCGGGATGGACGTATGAAGGGGTAGGTTGGAATGCTCCTGTTTCAGGATGGTATGTTTACCGTTTATTAAACCCAAATACAGGCGATCACCACTATTGCATGGACACAAATGAAAAAGATACATTAATTGCTCGCGGCTGGGTATATGAAGGAGTTGCCTGGGGATCTGTCAGCTTAGCTTGGGAAGATCGTAAAACAGCAAGAGGTATTCCTGTTTATCGTTGTTACAATCCATACGCAACGACAGCGACGCACCATTATACAAAAAATGCAAATGAAGTTCGTGCTTTACAACGTTTAGGATGGAGATATGAAGGAATTGCTTGGTATGGTTCTGCATACTAATCGTGATTCGTTTCAATAAAATTTTTAATGATCAAGAAAAGACGTCGTTTAAATACGGCGTCTTTTCTTATAGATCTACCAATCTAACAAGTTCTTCTGTTTTCAATTTTTTTACACT
>Elaine_p2__coassemble_357_pt1 | contig 52267 bp, 53 predicted proteins | sample Elaine_p2__metabat2_high_PE_052 | metagenome-assembled genome bin Elaine_p2 | reverse complement strand
TTATTTTGTTTGAGATTTTAGTTAACTTTTTCGGTGATCTAGGATCATTCAATACAAATTTGACGTGAACGTAAAAGTTGTTTACATTGATTTAAGAATAAATTCAGGAGGCATCAATGAAGAAAAATCAAGAATTTGAATTAGAGATTACAGACATTAGTGATCAAGGTTTTGGGATCGGTCATTATCAGGGCATGACAATTTTTGTTTCTAATTTGTTGCCCAAAGAAAAAGCGCTTGTCCGTGTGATTAAAGTGGAAAAGACATATGCGATTGCGCGAGTTATGAAATTAATTAAACAGTCTGATGAACGTGTCCAACCTTTATGTGATCAAGCAGGACGTTGTGGAGGATGTGCCTTCATGCATTTGAATTATCCTTCTCAGCTCGCATACAAGCATAAACAATTAATGGATTTGTTTAATAAGGTGAGCGCAAAGATTGAAGTGCTTCCGATTCTTGCGATGGAAGATCCTTATTACTATCGAAATAAAGCTCAATTTCCTATTGGTGTTCAAAATGGACAAGTTGTTGGAGGCTTCTACAAAGCCAGAACGAATCAAATTGTTCCAATACAGGAATGCAAAATTCAATCAAAAGAAATCAATGACATTTATCATTGGGTATTAAATCATTTATCACTTCAACAAGCCGAGAATTTAAGACACCTTTTCATTCGTCATTCTAAAAAAACGGGAAATTTACAAGTCGTTTTTATCGGTCAAAAAAATATTGACTTGCAGGCAATCACCGTTGATCTTGTTGATCAATTTCCATCAATCCAAAGCGTTATATTTAATGAAAATAAGCGTGCTGACAATGTGATTTTAGGAGACCAATACCAAGTCCTGTATGGTTCTGATTGTATTATTGAACAGTGTTTAAACTTGGAAATCCAACTTCATTTTAAAAGCTTCTTCCAAGTCAATCCTGACCAAATGGAGGTTCTCTATTCAAATGCTTTGTCACTAGCTAATTTAGAAAAAACAGACCATGTCATTGAACTTTATTCTGGAACAGGAACAATCGGTTTGCTTGCCGCAAAACAAGCAGGTCATGTTATTGGGGTAGAAATTGTTGAAGACGCGGTTAAAAACGCAAAAGATAATCAAAAGCGCAATGGTATTGAAAATGCTGAATTTATCTGTATGGATGCCACGAAATTCGCACATCAAAATCAAAATCAAGCAGATGTTGTTTTTGTCGATCCGCCTCGCAAAGGAATGACCAAACAGGGAATTGAAGATATTTGCGCTTTAAATCCAAAGCGAATCGTTTATGTGTCTTGTAATCCAAGAACGCTCGCAAGGGATCTGAAAGAATTTTATGGACGAGGATATACTTGTCCGACCATTCAACCTGTTGATATGTTCCCGCATACAACAGGTGTCGAATCGATTGCTTTGTTGAAACATCAATAATTACGTTTGCAAAAAATATAGAAAAGAGAAAGCTTATGCAAAAACCAAATCCTTTAAAAAGAGGAGATAAAGTTGCAATTGTGAGTTTATCGAGCGGGATGTTAGGTGAGAAGAGTTGTTCACATAATCTTGAAATCGGGATAAGACGACTCAAAGAATTTGGATTAGAACCAGTTTTTATGCCAAATGCTTTAAAAGGACGGGATTATTTAAATCGATATCCGCAAAAGCGTGCAGAAGATTTAAAAGCGGCATTTTTAGATCCATCGATTCAGGCAATTATTTGCGCAATTGGTGGTAATGATACTTATCGATTACTTCCTTATTTAATGGAAGATGAAACGTTTATTCAATGTGTTAAACAGAACCCTAAATTATTTACTGGCTTTTCGGATACAACGATTAATCATTTTATGTTTTATAAATTAGGTTTGCAGACGTTTTATGGACCGGCATTTATCACTGATTTAGGTGAAATTGCTGATGAAATGCTTCCTTATACAAAGCAAACATTTGAACGATATTTTGTTGATTATACGACATGGAAAATTAAACCAAGCCCTTTTTGGTATGAGGAAAGAACAGATTTTTCCAAACGTGCAGTAGGGACAAATCGAATGAGTCATTTAGAGTTACACGGATATGAACTTTTACAAGGGCAGGATACTTTTTCTGGTGAGCTTTTAGGCGGTTGTTTAGAAAGTATGTATAAAATGCTGTCTAAACAGAAAAAAACAGATGAGGTTGAAATTATTGAGCGTTATTCTATCTTTCCAAGCTGTGAACAGTGGCAAGGTAAAGTTATGTTTTTAGAAACATGTGAAGACCAATCTGCACCGGCTTTAGTTAAGGAAATGTTGACAACAATCGAAAGAATGGGAGCTTTCAACAAACTTAAAGGCGTTTTGATTGGTAAACCTCAAGATGAAAGATATTATCAAGAATATAAAGAAATATATTTAGAGGTATTCGGTCATTATGATTTTCCGGTTTTGTATAATGTAAACTTTGGCCATGCTACACCGCGTATTGCTTTACCTTATGGTGCAAAAGTCCTTGTGAAAGCGAATGAACAAACCATTGAATTTATGATCTGATATCGCAACATTTTTGAAATAGAAAGAGAAATGATGATGAAGAAAAAACAAATCTTAGTTCGTGCTGATGATCTAGGCTATTCAAAAGGAGTGAACTATGGTATTGCAGATGCATTAGAAGGCGGAATCATTCAATCGGTTGGTGTGATGGCCAATATGCCGGAAGCGCAAAAAGGGTTAGAATTGATCGCTGGAAAGAATGTGTGTTTAGGTTTGCATACAAATATTTGCTTAGGTAAACCGTTAACGGATCCAAAATTGATTCCTAGTCTTGTTCAAGAAAATGGCGAGTTTAAAACGTCTAAAACTTATCGAAATTCAAAAGTAGACTTCGTTAATTTAGAAGAAGTGATGTTAGAAATTGAAGCTCAATATCAACGCTTTGTACAATTAACTGGGCAAAAACCGGATTATTTAGAAGGACATGCGGTAATGAGCGAGAATTTCTTTAAGGGGATGGAGATTGTCGCAAAACAACATGATTGTGATTATTTCTCTATGAGTTTAACTGGGGCAGTTCAATTTCGAAATTCTGAAGTTGCACTTCTATTAGAATCTTCAAAACCAGATTATGATCCCAAACAAGTTTTAAAAGAGATCGCAACAAGAGACTTTGGCCAACAAATACCGATCCTAATTTGTCATCCGGGATATTTAGATGACTATCTTATAAAAACTTCCTCACTATTAGAACCAAGAACGCTAGAAGTAGAAATGGCGAGAGATACTAAGCTAAAAGAAGAGCTTGAAAAGAGTGGTGTTGAGTTTATCACGTATCGTGATTTCCAATAAAAAGAAAGCTCAAATCATCAACATGAGTCAAAATGGACTAGAAGATGATTTGAGCTTTTTCTAATTTTTATTTGTTTGTTTTATCTTTAGGTGGACAACAGCTTTCGCGATTGATGATTTGATAGGGTACAAGGGTACGAGAGGCCATCAATCTTGGGTTTTCAAGGTGGTTTAAAGCTTGACTGGCCGCTTCCACGCCAAGTTGAATCGCATTAACATCGATTGAACTGATAAAGGGCGAGTTCAATTTCGAGAAAATGGAATTATTAAAGGAAATAATCGACAAGTCATCCGGAATGGAAATGCCTTGTTCAGCGCAAACTTGGCGAACGATAATTCCAAAAAGATCATCACTAACAACGATTGCGGTAGGTAGGTCTGGATTTGATGGATCGAGAAGATTTCGGATTTGATCCATTGCTTCTTCTATTTGTTCTATTTCAAACGAGAGTTCGGGAATTGTTGGTAGATTGTGTTCGCTTAGGTACATGCGATACCCCCGTCTTCTTGCTGCGGAAAAAAGTTGCGAAGATGGAGCACCAACAAATGCGATCTTTTCATGACCTAAATGAGCTAGATGAGCGGTTGCATCATAGCCGGCTTGGATATTATCGTTATCCACACAAACGGTTTCAGATTTATGAATAATCGGTTGGCCAATTTGCACATAGTCGATGCCTTGATCATATAAATATTGGATAACCGGGTCGTTTTTGCGAGCAAATAAAGCGATGAAGGAACAAGCAAAATCAGCTTTTTCCAAGTTTTTGATCGCATGAATAATTTCTGGATCATCTTTACCGGTGATGGTGACACTTAAACAATGACGCATATTCGCAAATTGGCTAATTCCACGAATGACCTCTAAAAAGAACGGGTTTTCATATGCAGAATGGTCAGATGGAGGTAAGATCACTCCTAAAATAGAAAGTCCTTTTTGATGTTCAACAGCCTCTGCAACGACCGGTGGCTCATAACCTAATTCAGCCATTGCTTTGCGAACGCGATCTTGCGTACGCTTGGAGATTGAGGGACTGTTGCGAATAGTTCTGGATACAGTCGAGGGTGAAACTTGTGCTCGAGCGGCAACATCGCGAATAGTAACGGGCATAATATGTCTCCTTTTTGAGTGGCTAATCTGTTCTAAAGAAATGAATGCTAAACAATGTGCATCTATATGCAACAGAATAGCGCAACAAAAGCGCTTTTGAATAGTGATTTTAATGAAATAATATAAAACGATTCTTGAGTGAAGATTCTTAACCATTTATAGCACTCCAACAAGCAAAAAGTCTCTATCCTGAATAACAGAACAGAGACTCTTGAAGATTTCTATAAAATGAGATGCGAATTAATATTCTTTATACAATTGGCGTAGTTGCTCTTTTGAACAATGATTACTTAATCCTAACAACAATAAAATTCTCGCTTTATGCGCCGATAAACGATGGGCAGGAATTGTTTTTTGAAGTGGATCAAAGATCGGGGAATCAAAAGCAGCTCCTTCAAGTAAGCGACTTGAACGAACGATTGTACAATCGCCTTGGTAGTTTTGGATGACTTCTTTGATTTGGCTAGGATAGTTCCCCGCACCTGTTCCGGCTAGAACGACGCCATCATAGTGATCAAGCATATAGCGCAATAAATCAGGATCACAATTGAGATGGACATAGAATATTTCAACTTTTTTATCAAAAGGATACGTTGAATGTGCAAATTGTGAGTAATGAGTATGTCGACGATACGGACTGTGAATCAAATAGACTTGATCGTCTTGCATATAACCTACAGGACCAGGAGCAGCAACTTCAAAGGCATCAGTTTTAATAGAATTGATCTTTGTTAAATCACGACCAGAGTAGATTGTATCGCCAATGACGACAAGAACTCCCAGATCAATCGCATTAGGATTGGCAGCTAATGCGACGGATTGGTAAAGATTCATTGGACCATCAGCACTCGTGGCAGTTGCTGGGCGCATAGCACCAGTCATAATGACGGGTTTATGAACGTTTAATGTTAAGTTTAAGAAGAAAGCTGTTTCTTCTAAAGTGTCCGTACCATGGGTAATCACAATGCCATCAACATTTGGATCTCTTTCAATTTCTTCAACAAAATTCTTTAACTGAATTAAATCATCATGGGTAATGTCATTGGAATCTTTAGAACAAAAAGGATGAACTTGAAGTTCGGCAAGATTATTGATTTGTGGGATTGTTTCTAAAATGGACACTACAGACAACGTGCCAGCTTGATATTGAGCGGATTCCCCAATCCGACCTGAACCAGCAATCGTTCCTCCGGTCGCAACGATTGCGATTGTTTTTTTAGACTGAATCATGAAATACTCTCTTCTTTCTATTTGAAGTGAGATTATCATAACATGAGTACGTTGAAGATCTTATACAAGAATGAAGAAAAGAAGAGATTAAAAAAAGAAAAACGAAAAGAATTATATGTGAATCAATGGATAAAACTGACAAAATATTTATTTTGAGAAAATCTAGACATTTTAAGGATATAATTTCTTGCCTTTTTTCATAAATGATGGTTTAATAGTGTTCGCGCGGGTGTGGCGAAATTGGCAGACGCACCAGACTTAGGATCTGGCGGTTCCACCGTGGGGGTTCGAGTCCCTTCACCCGCACCATTTTGCAGATCACTCTCAGACTGTTATCGGTTTGAGAGTTTTTTTTATTTTTCCTAAATCTATAGTTTAAAAATCTTCATCATTGATAGCGCCTTTCTTGCCCGCCTTTACTAAGAAGCATCACAAGCATGGTGGAACATATTTCAAATCCGATTGGCACTTTTTTGGTCCTTTTTAAAATACGAAAAACACATAAGTCATGATTCTATTGCGTCATTTATAAAGTACAATAAACATGCTATTTCGGTTCTCATTTTTCTTCCTATTTAAACTGCGGTAAACGTGCATAGATAAAGAAAAGAATATCCCCAAAATAAAGGATATTCTCGATCTTTTTGTTATATGGTTTATAAATGATGTCAATTTATTGGATTTTAACCTAGATATGCGTATGAATCATTGCTCAAGAATCCAATTTGTCATCCAGACTCCTTTTGATGCATTCCAAAGCCGTTTATATTTTTTGCCGTTGATTGTGGTATGAATCCATTTTAAGATATCTTTTTTAGGTTGGATTTCTGTAGGTTGATCAGAATTAATTAATGTTTTATCGTCGGCAAAAACTGGCTGAACATTAAATGAGGAAATCGCAGCTAAACAAACTAAAACTAAAATTAATGTTTTTTTCATAATTTCGCCTCTTTTATTCGGTAATGATGGGATATTTTGACAGCAATTTATTATCGGGATTCATTGTCGTTATTTTAGTACCGTTAATATAAATACTGTAGCTTCCATCAGGATGTTTTACGATAAAACCGTTTTCTAAGTCACTTGCAGGAGTGGTTGAATATGTTTCGATCGGGGGTTCTAGATAAGGTTCTAAAACAATACAATTACTGATCAGCGGCAAAGAGATAATAATCAAGATTAACAAGATATTGGAGCTCTTCTTATAGGTTTGGTTCAATAAATATGTTATTCGATAATAAAGAGTGCTCGTTCCATCATTTATATAAAACATCGAAGAAATACCAATTCCATCAAAGGACGTTTCTGTTTTAGATGATATGGCTTTTTGGACTTTTAATAATGTTTCTGCATAGTCTGCAACTTCTTGTTCAGAAAAGTAATAAGTTACTTTTTTGTCTACGCGCATTTCAAGAACAAGTTGGATTTTGCTGCATAACCAGTAAATTGGGGGGGAACCACCAGTAAATAATCAAAACAATATTTAAGAAAAGCTTGATGATGTTGTCTTTATGTTTTAAATGTTCAAGTTCATGTTGGATGATATGAGTGAATTCTTTTTTTTCTAACCTAATTTCTGGAATTAAGATAATTTTTTTGAACCCCAATATCATTGGAAACGAAATGCCGTTTGCAATCCATACAGGATAGTCAAAACGGGGATCGATATCGATAAAATCTGAAACTTTATTTTTTATTGCTGTTTTTTCTAATAAACTAAAAATAGTTTTGATTTTTTTTAATTGAATGATGAACTTACATATTTGGATTGCGCTCCCAAACAGCCAGATGATAAGCAATAATGATATCACTGAGAAATGGCTAAAAATTTCATAATTAAGAAAAGCTTGGAGCGAGTTCATAATCCAAGGGAATGGGATCGTAAGAGTAAACGGCCATTCAACAGGAAGAAGTAAGCGGAGAATGATCATAAAAGAAAGTATGATCAATAAATCTGAACGTAAAATATATACTAGTTTTTTATTGAACAGAATCAAATAGAATAGGATGATCATCAAGAAGGTGATGACCAACGTAATAAAAACAGATGAGACGGATAAAATCATAAAATTGACCTATTCTACGAATTTTTTTTCTTTTGGATTAACTGTTCTAATTTTTCTAATTCTTGTTCATCATGTGTTGCTTCAATTAAATTAGAAGCTATTTCAAAAGGACTTTTAGCTCCGAATAAGAACTGTACATAATCCGCTTGCAAAATTGCGGGTGCATAAAAACGAGCCAATACAGTTCCTGAGTAGTTAATTTCTGCAACTTGAATATATTTCATTTTTAATAATCTTTGAAGAACCTGTTGAACAGTATTGATGTTTAATGATCGTTCTGTTTCAACAATCATGTGAGCTGTCATAGGTTTATCACTCTGCCACAGGATAGACATCACTTCATTTTCTTTTTTTGTTAGCAGTTTGAGAGACATAAATAATTCCTCCTCTTTAAATGAATTATAGATTTAAAATCTTAAATAAACAAACAGTGTGTTTTAAAAAGTATATTGTTAAAATTAACATAGAGAGTTATTATTATAATGAACAAAGGGAAACAAGACAGCTTAAGTCGATGAATAGAAAAAATTATAATTTTTGACAATCGAAATTAATGGAAGACAAATGGTTATTGTGAAGAAAAGAAGTGAGAGAAATGTGCAAGAAAAGAATAGCCATGATCATAAGCGTCATAGTCTTAAATAGTATTGGATTGAGTGGCTGTCAAGTAAATGACGAAACTTCGTTAAATGTGAGTCAGGAGTCAATAGTAGAAATTGATCAGGATAAAATCGTAGTTGATCAGAGCATTTTTCGACAAATAAAAGATGACCAAACCTTGAAATTACAAGACAAAAATGATGTCTTTAAGGTTGATGAAGGAATGTATTATGTTTATTTTACTACAGCTGAATGCCCGTTTTGTGAAATGTTAGATCCAATAATTGAGTATTATGCAGTTAAATTCAATCAACCGAAGATTCATTTTGTAGATGGAGATCAATGTAAAGAGCTAGATATCTTCATCAAAGAGAATGATAAAAATCTTACCAAGGATTCTGGATACACATTGTCAGGTGTTCCATCCATGTTAGTGATTGAGGATGGTGAATTAAAGGAATCTTTAACTGGAATTGAACTGATCAATGACGAATTAAAAAGACAAGCTATAGGAAGCTGATTTTCTGTACATAAGGCGCATGAGATTGTATAAAGGATATTTAGTTTAATTGAGGTGTATAAATTAATATTAGAAGGAGAAAAAATATGAAAAAGTTAACTACATCTTTATTAGCAACTTGTATTTGTTTAGGCAGTTTCAGCAGTACAGGTATTTCACCTATTAGTGCAAAAGAGGTATCTTAAAATGAAATCGAAAGATAGAATGATCAACTTAGTTGTACTAGTCATTGAGTATTTGATGGTGTTGGGTTATTTACCGTTTTTCATATCGACAATGAAAAAGAGCCCATTCTTGTTTGTTTTGGCAATCATTCCGCTCGTAGTGTGGATATGGTTTTTATACAGACAAACTAAAAAATTCTTGAATAGAGAACCGTTTTAGGGATGAAATTTAAACCTGATTTATAAGCGGCAATTTTATCCAAGTTAAGCAACTTTAAGTGAGTAAAATGTTCATTTAAACTTTATTTACCACAAGAGCACCGAATTTAAACGAATATTCTAAAAAAGATTATATATAATTGAGCACATTTATAAGTGTCACCGTTAAAAACTCTCAGACTGATGCTGGTTTGAGAGTTTTTTATAAGGCGTGTCGGGCTTGGCATACATCTTGTCGGTGAAAGTCCGACCACGGATATTTGTTAGCGAACCGCAAGCCGAAAGTCGTGAGGCTAGGGTGAAGGAAGCGGTGTAGCAAATCTGTCGATCCTACGAACAGAAACCTGATATAAGGCCAAATGACGGGTAAGGTTGCTATACAAACCAAAGCCCAAAAGACAAACGTAACGCCAAGACGATAAATCAAAAGGTTGTGCAGTGAAAGATGTGTATCTTACCCAAAGAGATCTTCACAAATAGGATTGAAAACAAACTCAAAGTCCTACAAATAAAAAACGCCATGAATCAGCTAACTGAATTCACGACGTATGGATCGTTATAAAACAATTTATTGAAGAAGGCCAGTTGGACGATTCCATTGCTCAACTTGAGCTTGAATGTATTCGTTAAGACTTGCTAGAAATTCTTCATTATGACAAAGAAAATCTTCATCATCTAAGTCATATTCAATTGATCCGTCAGAAGGAATGGTTGAATATTCGGCGCTTAAGGAAAACGCCACAGGGATATTGACTTCTTCAGTCCCTGCTTGTTCTGATAATTCAAGAAGCTGCTCGAGAATAGGGGCGGCAATTTGTTGAATTAATTCGTATTCACGTAACTCGTCATCCATAGTGATTAGCTCCCTTTCTTCTAAATTCTTGTGATTTCACATTATATAATCACAATTATAACGAAGTTCATAACCCCCTACAAGGTAGAGAAGGGAAAGCGGTTACCTTTACATGATTCAAAAAAGACGAATCAATCCCAAGAGTGATTTGAGCTTGGACTTAGATATGAATGATCTTGTATTTATAAGATAAGGTTGGTGCAGGCTGCTATTTATATGTGCAAGGTAAGACTAAAAGTTGATCATCTTTTGCTTTAACATTAAAATCAGATAATTATTGGTACAATAAAAGAAATAGAACAAAATAATTGCGATATGCTTTATATTTTGATGAGAATAAAGAGGAGCAATTTTGAATGAGCGATAAAGAAAGACAAGATCAGACCGATTCTATTGCAAGCGAAAAAAATGATCATCCAATCAATAATGATATTGATGAATATACACAAAAATTATTGGATCGACGTGCTGAACTGACGTTGTTTCCAGATGATGATGAAGATTTTACATCATCATCTTTAGAAGGTTCACTCACCGATTTTCAACGACGCAATGCAGAACAATCGATGTTAAATGCACTGGATCAATTACGAAAAGAGCGGGGCCAAGTATCCATTGCAGAGGAAGAAAGAAATTTTGAACAAAATGGTGAAAAAAGAGAAGGTCACCAAAACGAAGGCAAAGAAGAATACTACAAAGGAATTGCCCCTAATCGCTATGAAAATAGCAATCGTCTAGATCATTTCTTAGTAACCGAACCACGTCCGCAAACCAAAAAAGAACTTTGGAAACGGCCTATTTTTTGGGTGATTTTCTGCGGATGTATTATGATCGCAACACTATTTGGAGCGTTTGCATGGAAGGTGACAGTCTATGATCCCCAACATGCAACAGATGTTGATCAAGCTTATGCCTATCGTAAACTGGTCAATTATGCAGATGAATTTCCGATGATGTCAGACCGTCAAAAGAAAGAAATTGTCAATTTAGAGGCAGATTTTAATTCACTTCCTTTAGCGAAAAAAGATGAAATCAATACCTACTTCTCAAATCCGAAACATACAGGAAAAACATTTACGGCTCTGCTGGAAGAATATAAAAAGACAATTGAGGTAGAACAAGATTCTAGAATTCAAGAATTGTTAGATCTAGCACGAAATTGGCAGACGATAGATGGGACAAAGCGAAATACTGTTGTCGATTATTATGATGTTTACCAAGCGTTGGAAGAGAATCAAAAAGAAACAGTGAATCAAGCATTTAAAGAAGGAACAGGTTTAACCTTCGTGGAAGTTTATAATCAAACTTCTGCTGGCTTAAGCGGGGTACCGGTACAAACAAACGCGGATATCCAAGCACAAATTGATTCGTTGACGAAAGATCGCGATAACTATTTGAAATTCTTACAAGAAGAAGGGGAAAGTGGAGAAAATGATGCAATTCTCCAACAATACAATGAACAAATTGCAGCTTTACAAGCAAAATTGCAATAAATTCAAATCATAAAATAAAAACTAAATTTAAAAGCTCCTGATCTATTGAACATGGCCAATTTCCAAAGTTATGTCTATGGATCGGGGCTTTTTTTGTTATTTAGATGAGAGCTTCAGATCGAGTTACAACGAAAAATCATTGAGAATGATTGGTTTGAACCAAAAGTGTGTTATTATATTTGAGCGCCGACGTAGCACAGTTGGTAGTGCAACGCACTCGTAACGCGTAGGTCGTAGGTTCAAGTCCTATCGTCGGCACCACTAGAAACTGATTCCGTATTTCATTCATTGAAGTACGGATTTTTTTTATGTTTGCTTGATATTCAATTTAAATGTTTTTTAAGGCATGAAAAATCCCTTTTAGAGATGGCTCGTTTACATTGAGTATCTGCTAAAAGGGATAAGATTTTATAGGTCATTATACAAGTGATCGAGTATCAGCTTTCAGGATCATTGTCTTTGTTTTCAGGATGGGCGTTTTCGAGTGCTTGATAAATGACAGCAGCGTGAAAGATAAGCCCGATGAAAATAATTACACCTATACCCAAAAAGCCTAGAAACAGGCACAGAACGCATGATGGAATTAATAAAATAAATCCCCACATAAGAACTTTTTTAGAAATAAACTCTTTTTCCATTTTTTGTTCCAATCTAGCCTAGTAGCTTACGCTTGTTATTTTTGACATAGAGTCGCTAGTGCCATAAAAACTGAATGAAATTGAAGGAGTTTTAGATATACTTACTCCAGAAATTCCGAGGTTTGCAGTTGCGTGAGAATAGGTTGCGCAAATATTTGCGATCCCAGAGCTGTCTAGTTGAGAAATTGTTGCATCGATTCTTACCCAATCTAAAGCTTGTCCATAATAGTGACTGCATTCAACAGCATATCCTAATCCTGTGTTTGGTTGCGATTGCATAAGCGATGTTTTTCCAGATAAAACCCCAACACCTTTGTAGCAAGTTACTGCATTATGACTAGTGATGGCAAAATTGCCAGCCCACGCAATTCCAAAACCATCTTGGACTCGTATAGTTGGAACATTTAACCATTCAGCTACAGCGGAGACTTTGAAAGTATCCTTACCGGGATCGTTGATTCTTGATACAGAGATATAAATTGCCATGTTTGAAGGTGAGATGGCGCCATATGTTTGAGATGTCTTCTCAGATATGTGTCCTATTTTCTTTTCTACCTGCACATATTCACCTGAAATGTCAAATGTTGGATCTAATTCTTTCATGTGGTCTAGAATTTCTTTTTGATCATTTGTAAGCTTTGCGTAATTTGAATTTGGATAATCATTGGTGACAGCATGAATCGGTGCACTAAGTCCAGAGAAACACATAAGAATCGAAATTAAATAATTTAGGATCTTTTTCATTGAAATTCTCCTTTCTTTAGTCACTGACGCTAAATATTTGAATTCAAATGATAAATCATTTCTTACCGGTTTGTTGAATGACATAAACTTTATTTGATTAAAGTGAAGCTTACAAAATCGTACTTTGTACTTTTTTTGTTATCTATCAAAGCATCAGTGTGAAGCAAGACAGTGGTTTTTAAGTAAAAAGATCAAATATTGAAACATATTAAAGCTAAGTTTTTTGTAAAGAAAGCGCCATCTTTATCTAATTCAATTTTAACAGGCAACTCGCGATGATAAAACGATGGATTGTAAAGGTAATAATTTTTTATGGAAAATATAGTTAAAATGTAATGGGTGGACTCGAACTTTTTAATAATAAGAATGCATGTGAAAAATCACCTTTCGATTCAAAACTACAAATTAAAAGAAAGAGAAAATACATGTTTGATTGGAGTTTAGAAACATTATTTGAATATATGTCTATAAAAGGATATGAGACTTATATTCATCATGCTGATGATCAGCTTAAATCTGTATCCTGTATCCAATGAAAAAACGAGCGAACTCTTGGTCGATTTAGCGAATACACAACAATCAGAACAATATAACGGAGAGATTGATCGAGATTTTGCAAAGTTGCGCCAGTATGTCGAAAGACGTTTACTTGTAGTAGAACAAGGAGACCAACGACTTGAACAAAAAATGAATTCAATTGTAAATTTTCGCCATGAAAATTGGCAAGAAGAATACGATTGGTTTTTACATAGGGATGTCGAAGTGCATCGCCAAATCAATTTTTATTCTCGTTTAGATCAACAAATCCAATTGTTCCAACAAGCAAGAGCTGACGAAAAACCAAAAATGGATCAACCACCCCAAGAAGCATTGGAATATCTTGCGAAAGGAGAGTTAAAACTGATTCATGGTGCTCCAGGGGCAGGGCCTGGTTTTTCTCGAGCATGTCCGGCAGATTTATCTGGAAATGAAATGATAGAAGGAATTGAAGGTGAAATCGAAACGGATAGTAGCATGCTTATGCGCCCAGTTGCCGGCCCTGTTTCAGCAGGAACGTGGAGTTATCCCGATGGTGGGTTGCATTTGGGGATGGACATTGCGGCAGGGATGTATTCTCCTTTATATGCGCCCGCAAATGGAGTGATTTTATATGCTGCAAATCCAGTTGGTGATGGCGGAGGATATTTAGGAAACTGGGTTGGTTGGCCTTATGGAGGAGGCAATACGATCGCCATGATTTGTCAAAGCAAAGGTCAGCTATATGGTGTGACTTTTTGTCATTTATCGAGTCGGATTATGGTGAGAGCCGGTCAACAGGTCAAACAAGGAGATATATTGGCCTATACAGGAAATACGGGAAATTCGACAGGACCTCATACCCATATTGAATTATTCGCAATCCATACCTCTTTTGAAGAAGCAGTCAGTTACTTCCAACAAGGAGCAGATTTTTCATTTGGAACAGGATGGTCAACGCCGGCAGCATGTAGCGCTATTGCTTGCCAATTGCGACCTGAACTTTATTTTTAAGTTTTTAAATCATGTTCGATAAATTGTTGGCGATGTCAAAGTAAGTAAAGAGTCATTGTTTTTTATGTTTTTTTTCGTTATTCTTTTGGAATTGATTTAGGTGCTTTCTAAAAGGAGAATTCACTTGATAGTGAAGAAATTTTCAACTTAGAATTCTTTATTGATTGATCAAAGAAGCATTTCAATTTATGGATTGCTTCTTTTACTTTGTTTAAAAACAAAAAATGAATCGAAAAAAGCATGAAATCTGAAGAATAAGTGAATTGCCGCAAGCAGACAAGAATAATCTGTGGGAATGTTTTATCATAAAGCAAGCAAACGAAAGAAAGGTAAGAAATATGGATTCATTATTTAAACAACGCATGGAACAATTACTCGTTAATGAATACGATCAATATGTCCAAAGCTTAGAGACCCCTTTGTTTCAGGGGTTGAGAATTTCACCTCGCAAACAAGAGATCGAAATAACCAAAGGATTATTACCTTTCTTGGAAGAACCTTCTAAATTTGCCCGCAATACTTGGTATATTCATGGCCAATATGGACTCCATCATGCGCATTTACAAGGCTTGTTCTATTTACAAGAACCATCCGCTGGCTCGGCCGTAGAATTATTGGATGTCCAACCGAATGATGTCGTATTGGATTTGTGCGCAGCGCCGGGTTCAAAGAGTACGCAAATTTTAGATCGTTTAGAGGGTGGCTTTTTAGTTGCCAATGAAATCGATGCGAAGCGTGCCCAGGTTCTACTTTCGAATATGGAACGTATGGGTGCTGAAAACTTTATGGTCACAAACATGGACTCCCCAACTCTATGCAAGCAATTAAAAAATTGTTTCGACAAGATTTTGGTCGATGCGCCTTGCTCAGGTGAGGGAATGATGAAAAAGCATGAAGCCGCAATTGAGCAATGGTCCTATGACAACGTTTTGCTTTGTGCAGCGAGACAAAAAGAAATTTTACAACAAGCGTGGCTTGCCTTAAAACCTGGGGGAAGCTTAGTCTATTCTACTTGTACATATGCCAAAGAAGAAAATGAAGAGAATGTAGCATGGCTATTAGAAACATTTAAAGATGCAAAACAAGTCGCAATGGATGTGACTTGGGGACGAGAAGGCATTCCAACAGAGGGGATGGATGCCACTAAAGTTCGCCGCATTTTCCCAATGGATGGAGGAGAAGGTCATTTTGCCGCCCGTTTTGAAAAAATTAAAAGTGAAGAGCAATCTACTTCTTCTTTTACCTTTTGCAAAGAAGAAAAACTAGATAAAACGATTCAAGCATTTTTAAACGAACAAACTGATCAGGCATTTACGCATTATTATTTAGAGAAAAATCAAGACAGCACATTCGTGTATGGCATGAATGCTCCTTTTATTAAATTAAAAAAAGGCAAAGTTTTACGTCAAGGGGTTTTCGTGGGGGAATTGCTCAAAGGACGCTTTGAACCTGCACATGCTTTCTATTTATGTAAGACAATAGCTAAACACGCACTGACCAAAACAGAAACAACGATTGAACAAATGGATGATTTCTTTCATGGTCAACAATTAAGTCTTAATGCGCCAAAAGGATATCGTGCCTTGTGTTTGAATGGGATTCCTTATGGCTTCGGTAAAAGTTCACAATCACGGATTACAAATAAGTTACCAAAAGGATTAAGACTTAAACCGAATTCGCATGTAATGGCTACAGGAGGAATGAATGAATAAAAATAATGAGTTCGTACATACGCTTAGACAATATACGATATTGGTCGTAGGCAGCGTATTGTTCTCCATGGGGGTCACATTTTTCGTTGTTCCTTGGCAATTGAATACCGGAGGATTGATTGGGATTGCCCAAATCATTTCCTATACGCTTATAGATGGCGCTTCATTATCTGGGGTAATCAACGTACTATTTAATATCCCACTCTTCATTTTGGCATGGCGCAGTTTATCGAAAAATTTCGTGTTTAAGACTTTATTATCGCTTGGGATTCAATCGGCTTTGCTTTCGCTATTGCCGGTGCCTAAGACACCAATTTTAAATGATGAACTATCTTGCGTGATTATCGGTGCGGTCATTGCTGGAGTCGGGATTGGCTTATGCTTACAAGCAGCCGGTAGTGCGGGTGGTTTAGATATTTTAGGAATGTATTTTAGCTACACGAAACCAGGCTTTTCTGTAGGTAAAATTTCTTATATCGTGAATGTGTTTGTTGAAATTGCCGCAGTCTTTATGTTTGGTTTGCCAAACGCTTTGTATTCTACTTTGTTTTTAGTGATCACCTATTTCATTTCAGATAAGGTTCACTTACAAAACATTGTGATGTATGGTTTGATTGTGACTTCAAAAAAAGAAGTAAAAGAACATATTCTTCATGATTTACATCGTGGTGTTACGGCATGGCAAGGCTATGGAGCGTACACCAACAGTGGTAAAGAAATTTTGTTTTGTGTCATGAACAGTTATGAAGTAAAAGCAGTGAAACGAATCGTGAGAACATACGATCCGCAAGCATATTTCATCGTAAGTAAGGGAAGAGCAGAGTTAGGAAATTTCGAACGTCGTTTAATGGAATAAAATAAATCTTGAGCTTGTGAACATTCATTTGTTGACAAGCTTTTTTAGTGTTTAAAACGCATGGTGTGCATAAAAAGTGCGGGAAAAGAAAACGCTATTTTGACTTAATTGCATCGAGTTGCGATAAAACAGATCAAAAAGTACAAACTGAACGAAATTGGAATAATGAATATTAATCAAACAATAACAAATACAAATCGGATAAATATGAAATCTATCTTAAATTGTATTTGTATCTACATAAAAATCTGGATACTAGAGTGTTTTGATGAAATCAGGGAGATGATTCAAAATTCTAAAAATAATTAGGCATTCTATGATTCATCAAACTTGCAAGAGTCTATAATGATGATGTCGGGAAATAAAGGAGGGGAAGTATGGAATTTGATAAAATGTCTGAAAACCTTCAACGCATCATTGTCCAAGCGCTCAATGAAGCAAAATCTAAACAACATTCTAGCGTGGATACAATTGATATCCTTGAAGCAATTTTCAAAGAAGATACCTTAAATGGTTTATTTGATCGACTCAACGTCGACAAGAAACAAGCTTTACAAATCATTGCGCAAGAAGAAGCCAATATTGTGAAGTCAAATTCAGCAAACCTGAATTTTAGTAATGAAGTTCAAAAGTCATTTGAAACTGCCGAAAAATGGGCAGCTGAGCATGATGAAACTTATCTAAGTGTGGCAACATTATGGATTGCACTGATGTTCAATCAGTCTTATATTTCCCGAAAACTTGTTCAAATTTTTAATTTGAAAGAACAACAGTGCTACCAAGCAGAGCTTGAACGACGTGGCGGTCGCAAGATGGATTCACCGAATGCCGAAGATAACTTAGAAGCATTAAAGAAATACGGACGTGATTTAGTTGAAGAAGTTCGTTCAGGTAAAGTGGATCCAATTATCGGTCGTGACGATGAAATTCGGCGAATGATGCAAATTTTGTCTCGTAAAACGAAAAACAACCCAGTCTTAATTGGAGAACCAGGTGTAGGGAAAACAGCCGCAGTCGAAGGTTTGGCATGGCGAATCTTTAAAGATGATGTACCAGAATCTTTAAAAGACAAAAAGCTAATTGAACTCGATATGGGTTCATTAATTGCCGGTGCCAAATACCGTGGTGAATTTGAAGAACGTCTAAAAGCAATTCTCGATGAAGTAAAACAATCCCAAGGTCAAATTATTTTATTTATTGATGAAATCCATAACCTTGTTGGAGCAGGAAAAACGGAAGGCTCAATGGATGCTGCAAACTTGCTAAAACCATTGTTGGCACGTGGTGAACTGCACATGATTGGGGCAACAACGTTTAATGAATATCGTAAATATATTGAAAAGGATGCGGCTTTAGAAAGACGTTTCCAACAAGTTCAAGTCAAAGAACCAAACGTTGAAGATACAATTTCTATTTTGCGTGGTTTAAAAGATCGTTTCGAATCATATCATGGCGTACATATTAGCGATGATTCACTCGTTGCCGCAGCAACTTTGTCGGATCGTTATATTACCGATCGATTCTTACCAGATAAAGCGATCGACTTAGTCGATGAAGCTTGTGCAACATTAAAAGTTGAAATGGAATCGATGCCTCAAGAATTAGATGAACTACAACGTAAATTGATGTTACTTCAAATCGAAAAAACATCTTTGATGGATGAAGAAGATAAGAAAACATTAGAACGCCGTAGTGAAATCGAAGAAGAAATGGGGCTTTTACAAGAAAAACGGGATGAACTATATACCAAATGGGAAGATGAAAAACGGATTATTGAAAAAGCCAAAGAAGACAAACAAGCTTTAGAAAAAGCAAAATTAGATTTGGAAACAGCGCAAAATGAAATGCGTTATGAAGATGCCGCAAAACTTCGCTATGGAACGATTCCAGAATTAGAAAAACGCATTGCCGAACATCAAGAAGGAAGTCTTGGCAATGAGGCTTTAATTCAAGAAACAGTGAATGAAGAAATGATCGCTAAAATCGTTTCTCGTTGGACTGGAGTTGAAGTGAGTCGTCTCGTTGAATCTGAACGTAAAAAATTATTGAGTTTAAAAGACGAGATGGAAAAACGCGTGGTTGGTCAAGATCATGCGATCGATTTGGTTGTTGATGCCATCTTACGTTCAAAAGCCCAAATTCAAGATGAAAATAGACCAATTGGTTCGTTCTTATTTTTAGGACCTACCGGTGTTGGTAAAACAGAAGTTGCTAAAACGTTAGCTCAACAGTTATTTGATGATGAACGTCATATCGTCCGAATTGATATGTCCGAATATATGGAGAAACACAGCGTCGCTCGTTTGATCGGAGCTCCTCCTGGATATGTAGGATATGATGAAGGTGGACAGTTAACAGAAGCAGTTCGTCGAAATCCATATTCCATTGTATTATTCGATGAAGTTGAAAAAGCGCATCCTGATGTTTTTAACGTCTTGTTACAAATTTTGGATGATGGCCGAATCACAGATTCGAAAGGTGTCACAGTGGATTTCAAAAATACAATTATCATTTTGACATCTAATTTAGGTGCCCAATACGCATTTGAATACAATAAGCAACCACAAGTGCTTTATGAAAAGTACATGGAAGAAGTAAAAAACCACTTCCGTCCAGAATTCATTAACCGTATTGATGAAATTGTTGTCTTTAATGCCTTAGATGAACAAGCCTTTGGCCAGATTGCCCATAAATTCATCCGCGAATTGGCTAAACGTCTTGAACAAAAAGATATTACGTTACATTTAAGCGATGTAGCATACGACAAAATCTCTCAAAATGGTGTAGACCCAGTCTTTGGGGCACGTCCAATGAAACGCTATATCCAGCGTAATCTTGAAACAGATATTGCCAAAAAGATGATTGAGGCAGGCATTATGTCTGATGCGCATATCGAAGTGGATGTAAAAGATCAAAAATTTGATGTTGAAATTCACAAAAAAGAAGACTAAAAATGAAGATATAAAACATACCAGGGATACCGATTTATCCCTGGTTTTTTTAGAGGTGGATTATGACATTAACTGATATTCTTAAAGAATCGAATAACATTGTATTTTTTGGTGGCGCAGGAGTTTCGACAGAAAGTAATATTCCAGATTTCCGTTCGCCAACAGGCTTATATGGAGAGAAAAAAGAGCACACTTATCCTTATCCGGCGGAAACGATGTTATCAAGAACATTCTTTGATCGTTATCCAAAACAATTTTACGAGTTTTATTTCAATGAAATGATTTATCCAAAAGCATTGCCCAATGATGCTCATAAAGCATTAGTCGAATTAGAGAACATGGGCAAACTCAAAGCGATCATTACCCAAAATATTGATGGTTTACATCAAAAAGCAGGATCCAAAACGGTTTATGAACTTCATGGTTCTGTTTTGAGAAACTATTGCCAGAAATGCGGGACATTTTATGATTTAGATCAAACGATTGCAAATCGTGATGAAGATGGGATTCCGCGTTGCCCAAAAGATGGGGCAGTGATTAAACCGGACGTCGTTTTATATGAAGAAGGATTAGACAATGATATTTTGTGGAATGCAGTTGAAGCGATTGCCCAAGCAGATTGTTTAATCGTTGGCGGAACAAGTTTAGTTGTTTATCCAGCAGCAGGCCTTATTGATTATTTTCGCGGACGCCATCTCGTTTTGATTAATCGCGATGAAACAACAAAAGATCATATGGCGAATTTAGTGATTCATGATTCGATTGGAAAAGTTCTCAAAGAAGCAGTAGATCAAATCAAAGAATAAGAAGTAGAGAAAAGAAAAGGCAGGGTCAAAGTTGATCCTGCCTTTATAGTGTCAATTGAATAATGTCTTGTGGTTGCTTTGAAACGGCCAATAAACGTTGACAAAGAATGCGAAGTGTTTCCTGGTCTTGAGGCGACAAAGATCGGTAGTCTTCGATCAATAATTGTTCGTCGACTGTCAAAATTAATGGTGCTTTATTTTCGTCGTCATCTAACCCGATTAAATAATAAAAAGAAACATCCAAATAATCTGCGATTTTATGGAGTTTATCATGAGGAATGTTGTGGATCATATTTGCTTCGTATTTTGAAATTGTCGTTGGTGAGACATCAATTGCTTGAGCGAGATCCACCATTGTTTTATTACGTTTTAATCGTGTTTCACGAATTCTCTGTCCGGTAGTCATAATACAGATATTATAACGAAAAGATGATGAAATGTAAGAAATGTTCTAGCAAATGTGAACGTTTCATGAACAAATTGTTTTGAAATTTCTTCTTGGGGGTAGGTCATGCGAAGAAAATACAATAAAAAAACCAATCTGAAGTGAAGATCACTTACAGATTGGTTTGCTTTCAGATGGCGGAGTCGCAGGGATTCGAACCCTGGGTAAGCTTTCGCCTACACAGCCTTTCCAAGACTGCACCTTAAACCGCTCGGACACGACTCCATCGATTCAGCGCTTATTTAGAATACAAAAAACAGCGGACTAAGTCAAATAGAAATTTAAAATTTTTTTGAGTTTTAATGTCTTCTGATTAGATCTATAAAAATGAGGTGGACAAGTAAAGAATTAAGAGGGAATGGAAAGATAAAAAGTGCATTGGATAGAGAAATCTTGAGTGCGAAAACAATAGATTAAGCTTCATTGTTGAAATTTAGATTAAAATAAGGGAAAATCATCAATCGTTAGTACTTAAACACACAACAGAATTTGTTTCTCTTGTTTGAGCAAACATGAATAAATCACTATTTTTTGATGACATGTTTCCTCTTGTTCATCGAGATGAATCAACTTAGGCAAAAAATACCAATTTGTGCTGAGATTAGGCATAATTAAAATAACTCAATGAAACATTCGATGAATTTATATCATGTGAAATTAAGATGCCATAATTTCACATGATCATGCAGAATATTCCATTTTTTATCGGATTTCATTGCATATAATAAAGAAAGTTTCAAAAAACGAGAGTTAAACTTAAATGTTATTTTTAACATAAAGCAGAGAGGTACTGAGAATGTGGAAATATAAATGTCGAAGTCAGTTGTTATCTTTAATCTTGGCGTTTGTTGCGGGATTTGCGATGACTTTTTTCCTCAATTCCGATGAAATGTTCTTGGAAATGATGGAAGGAACTTTACCGAATGAAGTCATGTCCATTTTTGTTTCGAATCCCTGGATCATTGGTGTTTCGAGTGGAATTGGATTTATGGGTTTGTTGAATGTCTTTTTGCTTATCAGCTTGATCTCAGTTGCCAATACAGGCTTATTACTTATGTTTGCTTTAATTGCGATCATGATGCCTGATTATGCAATTATGATTGGCGTTCTTGCGATTCCTGTGACACTTGTTTTGAATATTTATGGTTGGGTTTCTTTAAGAATGACGGAAAAGAAAAATCTCGCTAAAGCCAATATCAAAGGTGATGATGATATTGTGCGAGCTTTCTTAGAACATCATCAACTCGATCCGAAGTATGAAGCAATTGCCAACGAAGCAAAAGCATCAGTGAAGAAAATTAACTTTGCTTTAGTCCTTGGTTTAATCGCTGAGTTCTGTGCATTATTCTTCTTCCAAAACTTAATTATTTCGATGATCTTAGTCTTCTTCTGTGTAATGGGAATTCAATACTTACAAAGAATTCGCGCAGCAAGTTTGAATAACATTTCAGCAATTTTGATCAACGAATGTAATCCAGAAGGATGCTTATCTGCATTGATTTATTTTGGAAAAAAAGGAAATCACTATAAATTAAAAAATAGAGCATTATGTGCGCAGTGCTTGATTTATCTAAATGAGCCTGAGCTTGCTCAACAAGTATTAATTGAGTTCCCTAAATCCAATGTCACTAATGTTATGGCATATGACTCTTTAATGGGTTATATCTACTACATGTTAAAAGATGAAGAAGGATTGAACCGAGTGAAAAACGAAATGGAATCCGTTCGTGCTGGTACAGGTTCCATGATGATGATGATCAAAACAGAAGAACTCGGGGCAATTCAAAATAGAATTAGCTTGATGAAAGGTGATTTTAATACTTGTAAAAAGTATTATTTGAACTTATTGAAACGTTCTGTTTCTAACCTACAACGATCTGATTGTTCCTACTACATTGCCTTGATTTCATTTGTTCAAGAAGACTACGTCGTGGCTAAAATGTATTTCGAAAAAGTATTACAAACAGGAAATAAATTGTATTTTGTGAACAATGCGAAAAACTATTTATCTAAGATCGAAAACAGTCCACTTCTTGAACATCAACAAGAAGAAATGAATCAACCCATGAATAACCAAATGTTTTAATCCAATCCAAATCTCCTTGTCTAAATTTAGACTTGGAGATTTTTTTACATCATCCACTATTTGTTTGAAAAGAGATAGACAATAGACAAACATGCCATTGTGTACTCGATTCAATTGCTATAGAAGTGATGAAAAGAAAATCGGAATTGCTAATATAAAATTAGATGAAAAAAACAAAATAACGATCAATAAAAACGAATATGCGCTATATAATAAAAGCAAGAAATATCTTCTAGGAGGTTTTGACAATGACAAGCGAAAACAAAAAGAAGATTCACTACGTGTTTACAATTATGTTCGTTGCATGGGCGATACTCTTAGGACTCTTGTATATCGATTATGTCAAAAACAATCCGAATGTTTCAGTTTTGTTTTATGTTCTTGGAATCGCAATGATCGTATTGGTTATTTTCGATATAATCCTCATAAGACGAAAACAAAAATTCAAGTTATCTTCAAAAGGATCGATGATCGGAAAAGTGATCACCTTATGCATTTTGTTTACGACCTTTAATATTGGTTTAGCCTATACGCCTAATGATTCATTTGGTGTGAACTGGATTGGATATCTCGTTAAATTATATTTGATAGTGGGGATGTATTATCCGATTTATCGAGTATTCCATTTCTTTTAAAACGAATTGGAATATTATGGTTCGTGATGAAGATTTGACAAAAGCTTAGACATATCTTTGTGCATTGAAATCGATCAAATCAAGAGCGTTCAGTGATGAAAAGAAAAGGTTGGAACAAACTTTAAAGGATTTTAAGATTTTCTTTAATCCTCGTTGTTCCAACCTATTTTTTATTGATGGTTTGTTGGATATTGCGCAAATGTCAAAACAATAATGTTTAAACAAACGTAGCTGATTTCAGACATCAATGAGATAGATCCGCAAAATGCAATCCAAAGAATTCCACATAAAATCGCTAAGAGTTCAAAGAAAATGATTGTTTTGAACTTTCCATAAGAAAATGGGTTTGTATATAATCGCAACCACAATCCACTCATAAAGATAGAAGAAATTGTACAAAGCAGAGAATGTAAGTCTAGTTGAGCAGAAGATGTTTTTTCTTGCCAAGGAATCAAGACCCCAATACACATCAATACCCATCCACCAATCAAACCGATTTGATAACGTTTGGCATTAGGAAAGGAATATTTTTTGAACAAAAGATTAGATAGAAAAATGGAGTCAAAACTGATCAAAAGGGTGTAAGACAACATAAGAAAAAAATGATGATGGACATAACCTAGGCCTGTTAAATTGTCGACAAAAGGATCAACGACAAAACAAAGGTAAACAGAATATAGACAGATAAAGATGGAGACTGCTAAAAGAAGGGTCCATCTTTTTTTCGCGTTGCATTCTAAAACAGTGTTTTTCATTAGGTGATCTCCATCTTTCTTGGCTTATCAGCAAGTCTTTGGTTTTGAATCTTTTGATTTATACATCCAGTATTTCATTCTAATCTTTTTTATTTTGTTTTGCCTGATATTTAAGTTTGCATTGCATATCGAAGAGCAATGCAATTTAAAGAAAGACAGATTTTGAAAAACTTAAAAATAGAGAACAAACTCAAGAATCACAACTATAAAAGGATACGAGGGCATCCAAGGGTTGGATCATTCGATTCGATCGGCAAGTAAAAGGATATGGATGCAGAAAGGGGAAGAAAAGAGAATCGATCTTTTCAAAAACAATGCGAAATGAAATATGCTTATACGCTTACGCTACAAAATAGACGGATTATTGTTCGCGTTAAATCGAATAAAGATTTTGATCTCTCAGTTTTAAGTACTGTTGATTCAAGCCATCCATTGTTTATGGAAGCTGTACGGCAAAGTCCAGAACATCAAATGATTGAATATGAGACAGGAGATTTGTTGAGTTTAACAGATTTCTTTGATCAAGTTCACTTGAGCAAAGTCCAAGCGTGTTGCTTTCTCCATGACTTAGTTCGTGCAATCGGAACGGCATTAAAAAATCAGCCGGTTTTATTGGATCTTGATGCGATTCTTGTTTCTAGTCGAGCTGATCAAATCTATTTATTAAGAGCGCCATTGTCTTTTGATTGTTGGATGAAACGAGAACAAGATGTCGACGAGTTTTGGCAAGATTTACTCGAATATTTACCTTGCGACAACTATGAAATATCTGGCTTGTTGTGGAAAGCGAGAAAAGAAAAACGTGCTATGGAAGAAATCTATCACGATCTCGAAGAACTCTATCAAATCAGCGCCAAGAAAAAGCTTTTTGCTAAACGCCATCAAGTCCCAACATTTCAATTGCCAAAACCGCTTGTAAAACAAGTTAGTGCTGAAAGTCGAATCATTGATCATCAGCCAAGTGCATCTCAACAAAAACCACTTGTTCAACCGGCATTTGCAGGTTTGGATTCTAGTTTGACGAATCAAAATCAACATCAAAGATTGTATGAGACGAATCCTGTTTCTTTTATGGAAAAAGGACCCTTTGATTTCGGATATGAACACGAAAGCGCACGATCACCAAGGTCATCATTTGTGGGATACGATCCAACTTCAATGGCTAAAAGTCCGGCAGTCAGTTTGATTCGCGATCAAGGAAGAGCGGATTTACAAGATCTCCATTTTGACTTTCCAAATGCTTCCTCGAATACAGAAACACTCAATTTTGGCCAAGCTTTTGATTCTCGAAATATCGGGCAGATCAATCCGTATGAAGTTGCGAGTGATCAAATCGGACAAAAACAAAGATCCGACATTAAAACGCAAACTGATTCATTGTACAAGGAGCCAAGTTATTTGAATCCACAAAATATTCAACAACAAAACGGTTATGGTTATGTGCTCAATGATCAATTTGCCCAACAAAACTCATCCTATTATGCAGCACCAAACCAAGGTAACAGCAAAAATCAGACGCATATGTATTCACCTCATCCTCTTGAAACAAACCAAAATGAAAATCCTACACAAGCGCAAAGGAGGAATCAGACTATGCAAGCGAATCCCAACATTATGCCGAATCATTCTAGGTCATTTGTTCGTCATAACTTTGATCCATACGCGAATCAAAGATATAGCGGATACGATCAATCAGATGATTGGCAGCAATGGCAATATTACGAAAATGTTGCATCAAATTATTACGGGCAACAAGAACAACCGGGTTTCTTTGCTCAACCAGATTATGAACAAACCGATTCGGACATGAATCTTCAAGATGTTGCATTGAAGCGACCCAATCCAAATGAAAATCGACAAGTAAATACTAGAGCTGCAAGTAACCCTCAACAGACACGTTATTCATATATGCAAGATCAAACTGAGCCATCGCAAATCACCGATCAACAAGCTATTCCGTATTCATTTATCCATGAACCGACATCGGATTATCAAGTCACGGAGACTCTGCCACCAAAACAAAATGAATGCGCGCATATCGATTGGAACAATAAAACATTTTATTTAAAAGGCACACTTTGTATGGCTGGTCGTTCTGAACAATGTCAAGTACATATACCGGATGATTCACTTTCTTTGCAACATGCAAGGTTAAGCAGCGATCAAGGCCGATGGTATATCCAGGATATGAAATCATGCAACGGAACGTGGTTGAATGGCAAACGGATCGTTCGAAAGATGCGCTTGCGTGAAGGTATGATGATCCGATTTGGAAATTGTGAAGCGATTTTCCATGATGCCCCAATCGTCAAATGCTAGAGCCATTCGAACTTCAAGTCATATCCAGACCACGATCACGAACATGAATTCAACTCAAGTCGTGATGAAAGTTGTCCAAGCCAATGGCACAAACTTAGATTATTTACGCTTAAAACGAGAAGTCGAAGTCCTTACCCAAATTCAAAACGATCGGTTTCCAAGAATTTTAGACCAATTTGAAAATGCGACACGCTTTGGAGTAGTCGAAGAATATTTATCTGGACAAAAACTTGGTGAATGGATAAACAGGACAAAGCCGACAAAAAAGCAACGAATTGCAGTCTTTATCCAAATTTTGGATTTAGTGGAGATTCTTCATCAAAATGGCTTTTTACATATGGGCATTCAATTGGAAGATGTATTGATTCAAAACGAAACCGTGTATTTGACTAATTTTAAAGATTGCCTTTTGATCGGAAGTTTACGTCCCTTAATCGATTCGAAAATTGAACTTCCTTTAGAAGCCCAAAAAGGAATGGCATTAGATATTCGTTCAGATCAAATATCTTTAGCAAAATTATATGAGCAATTTGTTGGCCGTTCTTTATGGCTCAAAAAAGCAAAAGCACCCCATGTGCATAGACGCTTTTCAAGTGTAATGACATGGAAGAAACTGCTGCACATTTCGCTTATTCAAAACCAAATTTGGATTGCGCTAGGTTGTAGTTGTGCGCTAATCGTCATTTTGATTTTGGTGTTCAAGACTTCTTTATTTAGAGAGCAGTTCAATTTACAACAATCTTCAAGTGAAAAGAATCAACTGCAGAGTATTCAATCTATGGATTCGCAAATGATTGAATCAACGCATTCGCTTTCAAATTCAATCACTATTGAAAATGAGGATGTTCAAAGTGCCCAAGATAACTTGTGCATCCAAATATATGAAAAACTCGCTCAAGATCCCGAACAAATTTTAGATTTAGACACTTGGACATCTTATGCCAAAAAGACTTTAGAACAATCATACCTTCCTTTGGCGGGATATCTTTTGGATCACGTACCACCAGGAAGTAAGCAATCGAATTTTGAATTTCAATTATATGAATTTGAATTGTGCGTATTTTGTCAAAAACAAAGCGATGACTCACTTCGTTGGTTGTTATTGAATATCGCAGATCAACCACAATGGGATCAACATTTTTCGCGATTATTGGAATGTTTGTTCGTCAATCAAATTGTCGTAGAACAAGCGTTAATAGAACCTTTGATTCAACAATTAGATCAACAAGTTCCATTAGCAAATACGCTTTGTGTTCATTTGTTGAATTACATTTTATTTTTGCAAAGCCAACAAGCATCGATTTGGCAAATTCCAGATGCAGTCGCAAATGATCTTCAAGTTCATGCTCCAGAGTTATATGGGATGTTTATGAAAACGCAAATTGCATAACGAAAGAAGGTGTCCATATGATCAACACTTGTCTTATTCAGCAATACGCTAATACGCCTATGGCATATATCTATAAGGAAAAAACGCAAAATGAAATTTTAATTAGCAACATCATTCAAGAACCATTTTGGAGATTGAATATTCCTGTTTTAGAGGGGAGTATCACAAAAGATCAATCCCAAATGAGTGAAATTGAAAATCAAGATGAGCAATCATCGGCAAGTGAAAAGAGCTCAGAACAAGCACACCCTAGAGAAGATGAAACAAAAGAAGATTGTGAATCATCTGCGCAAGATCAAACAGAAGAGCAGTCAGAACAAGATCAATCAAAGCAAGAACAAGAAGATGACTATCATATTGCGCATCCCTTTACTCACTCTGGTGCCGTCATTTTGACTAAACAAGAAATGAATTTGAAGTTTGAACAGCTTCCTGAAGATGCAACACTTTGGATTGAAGAAGATGGAAAAAAGAGAAAAATCGAACTCACTCAAGATGAACTTTCTATTTCATTCAATACAGATCTTGTCAAAGCAACTCTAGTTGATGCACAAGGAAATGTACTTCGAAAATGGTCAATTCTTTGTTTGGCGCAAGAAGATGGATCGCTCAATGATTTGATTTTAGAGGACAAAGAAGAACAACAAGATTCGCAATCGAGTTCTTTGCAAGAGCAAAGTGAGCTAGATTCTTCATTAGAACAACAAGACACTTCACAAAGTGGAGTGAATATGGATTCAAGTACAGCAAATGAATCAGATGATCCTTTAGAAGAACCTTTAGAAAATCCACAACAAAGCCCACCCGAACAAAGCAATCCTTTTCCAGAAGAAGGATCAAACGATACACAGATTCAACAAGAAGCGCCAATAGAATCGCCACCAAGTTTGTCACAACGTCCCATACAAGCCCCACCTAAACAAGATGTCGTTATCGATATTCCAATCAATTCTAACAATAGCCTTACTCACTCAAATGATGAGGTTTTGACAGTAAAGCCAGAAGAATGTGAAATCAAACTTTCTGTCGATCAAAAAACATTTACGGCCGGACAAAAAGTGTTTACCCAAAATCTTGCTGACGTTCAAATTGTTGTCAGTAAAGGAACACTCTTGAGTACAGAAATTATTTCGCATGATACAAAACAAACTTATTCTTCATTTCAAGATGCGGCAAAAGCTGAACAATCAGGAACATTTGATATCAAAGCTACAATTCTTAACGATAACTTACAACAACAAGCATATTGGACTTTGATTCAAGTCGGTAATGCGATTGCGACAAGTACGACCAAGCAAGGAAAGAAAGTCGATGTTGTTTATCAAATGGATGAACAAGGTAAATTCACTGCTCAAAGTAAAAGTCAAAACCAAAAGATTCAACTGTATCGAAAATTTGAACCGTTGAATAATAAGGAAATTCAAAGTGGAGAAAATTTACGTTTGTATCTCGATAAAGAACCAGGAAATTATCAAGTTCAAATTAATGGTCAAAAAACTGATGTCGACATGGAGAAAGACGAACTTGGTCAGGCATATTTACCGATCGAGACTAAAACAGGAACAAATACCATTCAACTTTTTAAAGATGGTCAAGAGGTATTTAGCCAAGAAATCTTTACAAAAGCGACTAGCCATTTGAATACCATTCTTATTGCAGGAGCATCGCTTTTCGTAGCTTTTATGATTGCCTTGTTTGTGTATAAACGCAAAGGAGAAGTATGTGGATGAGTATGTTTGGATCACTCCTTTTGAAATTCAAAAAATTAGCCCAAAAGAAATGATCGAACAACTTAGTGGTCAATATGTCGAAAATGATTATTGTCTACAAGCTTTAAATCAAATCAATCTCAATGAAGTTTTGAGTGTCAATCAATATTGGATCACTAAACACAAATGGCAATATTGTTGCGTCAAAGGCAATGAACTTGAAGAAAGTAAGGACCGTGAGCTTGGAAAATTGAAACAACGCATTAAACATGGAGGATTTCAACTGAGCTGGGATTCGATGGGTAAATGGCAGCTGAAGCATAATTCGAATTTTCACCTAGCGAAAAGTTATCTGCAATGGATGTATCACAATGGAAAACGAATGGAACAACAAGACTATGTTCTTCAAGATGACGATTGGATCTATTGTTGGCCATACGAGTTTTATGTTCTTGCAGATTGTATCTGGATCAATCTAGAACATACATTTACGACAAGAAATTTGGAAATGTTTGTGGCGGATGAAAAAGGAGATTACGTTTTTTCGCCTTTTATTGGACAAGAAAAATATGAAATTGAGCCATATTTAGAAAATCGTAAGTCCAATTCAAATCGGATGGGCTCTCCGGCTGGAATGATCGTGATCAGTTCACTAGCCTCAGTTTTATCAAATTTCTTGATCAATCCTAATCAAGAAGGATTACTACAAGCGGGATTAGTGAGCGCTATAGTTTCGGGTAGTGCTTTTGTGGGCTGGTATAGTTGGCAATCCCATCGCCGTAAAGTACTCCAACAAAAAGATGAAAATGAATTGATGCAGGAATACTTAGATTATCTTCAACAAAAAGTGAAGACAGTTGAGCAAAGAAGACGAAAGCTCAATAACAGCTTTATTGATGTGTGTGAAAAGATTAAAAGTTTTGATCGGTCAATGCATGGCTGCCTTAGCCATGACGATTGGAAACTTCCAGTAGGCATTCAAAAATCGATTTTTGGATCATTTCAATATCCCAATATCCCATGGCAATTCGCGACGAGCAATTCTAAAAAAGCGTTAGATCAATTGGCAAGCCAGCCTTTCGATTGTTGGACTTTTTCAATGATCGAACAAGGCGGTATTTATGATTTAACACATTGGCGTATTGAACAAGTGTTATGGCTGTATTTGTTGTGGTGTTGGATGGTCGAAACAAAACAAAGAAAATTTGTGTGGATCACCAAAAAGAAGCTGGCACTGATTCATAACGCTTCAATGCTCAATCATCAATTACTTTGTTTTCGTGATGAAATCGACTTTTTTGCTCTACAAAGCCAATATCCCCAAATTGAATGGACGATTGTAGCCGATCATCTGTTGCCAGAAACAAAATGCAACCCCAAAGATACTTTGCTTTATATCCAAGAAATACATGAAAGTTCCCCTACATTAGTAGTCGTAGAACAACAAAGAAATATTCAATTAGCGAATCAGGAACAAATTAGACAAACAAATCATGACAAGATTGAATCTTTATTTCCCATAAGCATGCCACCAGAAAATTTGTGGCGTAAAACAAGTTATTTAACAGGACAAGAAGATCAAAAACACTCGCTACAAATACCGAGTTGTTATCGACGAGAACTAGAACAAGGAAATCAGAAATTTAAAAAAGTGAATCTTTGTGTCGAACTTTGTCCAGGCGTGTATTGGGATTTAAAAAAAGAAGGACCGCATGCCCTTGTGGCCGGTGCAACAGGGAGTGGGAAAAGTGAAGGACTATGTTCGATTTTATATCAATTAGCTTTGCAAAATTCCGCTTTATCTTTGCAGTATGTGCTGATTGATTTTAAAGGCGGATCGTTTTTAAGCCCATTTTTGGATTTGCCCCATACTGCAGCAGTGTTAACGAATCTCGATTTTCAACAAATATGGCGTTTAGAAAAAGCATTAAATCAAGAATTAGAAAGAAGACAAGATGCAATTAGTCAATTTCTAAAATGTAACCCAGGTGTTCAAACAGAAATAGAAGCAGTACTCAATCCTAAAACGAATCAACTGTTTAGTGAAATCATCGTTGTCGTTGATGAATTCGGTCAATTAAAAAGTCGTTGTCCGGAGTTTATGAAAAGTCTTCAACAAATGGCACGGATCGGTCGATCACTTGGCTTTCATTTGATTTTGTCTACGCAAAAGCCGGCCGGAATTGTCGATGAACAAATTTGGGCCAATGCGAAGAGTCGTCTTTGTTTTCCTGTATTGGATCGGATGGATTCTCGTGAAGTGTTAGGACATGAAAAAGCAGCGATGCTCAAAGCGAGTGGAGAATTCATTTTACAGACTGACGAAAGCGAAAAGATGGGACGGATGTTTTATCTTAAACGACCATTTGATGGAACGTCGAAAGTAGAAAGATTGGATGGGCGAAATAATTGGCAAGTCCTTGAACAACGAACTTTGCAAGACGCTATTCGGCATTTGATTTTAAAACGCCAGGAAATAAAACAATGGCTTTTAGCGCCAGATTTAAAGGAAGTACCAGATGAGTTTAGTGGTTTAAAAGAAGATTTTCTCGATCATTTCGAAAAATATGAAGTGCCCCAAAATCGAATGCATTTATGTTTAGCAAGCGATCAACAAATCGACCAACTCTTTAGCATTTTGTTTTTTGAAAGTCCTCTACCGACTTTAAGCAATATCGATATGATTCAAGCTATACAAAATTCTCATTTTAAAACAAAGCAAAATGAGAAAGTGCTTGAACAGCTTGTTTTGCTCGATGAGTTAGGATTGAAACATTTAGGACTTTGGCAAAATTTGAATTTACCTTCACTATGGCAACTTGCCCAATTCGAACAGCCAGCATTTGTGTTGATACGGATGGATGAACAGATCCCATTTGAATTGATCGCAGCATTGTCGAAAAATCATCAACTTAGTGTTTTGATCGCATTTAAGCACATTTCGTTTCGGGATGAAAAACTCTTTCGCTTTTGTAGCAATCGCCTAATTGGTGAAGTAGAAAGTCGAGATCAATTGTCATTGATTTCTGAAGGGAAGATAGCAGCAGTAGAAAAAGCCCCACTACTTCGCATACTCGAGCCAAATGCTCAAAAAGAACAATATATACGCGTGATTATGGGAAACCAAATTCCAAAGTTTAAAACAAAGTCTCATGCATCCAATTTCTGTCACGACTATCAACCGATCGTACTAGAACTCGACTGCAAGCAGCCGATTACCTATTTTGCTAAAGGCTTAATCGGGATTGAAATGACTTTAGGTAAGCCAGTATTTAAAGGAATGAATTCACTTGTGATTTGTTGGCAACAACAAAGTGCTCAAGACTTAGCATTTCGTCTAGTTGAACGTTTAAATTTTGAAAATTCTCGATATAGCTTTGGGATTTTTCCTGAACAAGGCCAATTTGTATTATGCGATCTGGCCAAGCAAGAAGATCCGGCTAATGCGTTGCGACAAATGTTGGAAAAATACGATGTTTTATTCATTGGGGAAGGATTAGAACAGTATAGTTATGCAATTCATCTTCCATATCATACAAAAACGAATAGCCAAGCAATTTATATCCACCAAGGTAAGGTGCTTGAACTGCAACTTGCTCAAGTCTGTGAAATGGAGATGGACGAATAAACATGATCATTTCTTTAAAAGTTTTAGGGAGCAAACGATATCAAATCTTTAAAATTGAGGATCCAAAACATATCAGTTTGACCAAACTAGCGACCTATTATTTTTCGTCGATTCAAGACAAAGATTCAAACCAAATGGAATCAAAAGGAGATCAAAAGGTGGAATATCTGTTTTATTCAAAAGCTGAACAAGGGATTTTAAATCCTTATATTCCATTAAGTCAGTTAAGGGTTGTAGATGAAGATCAATTATTGATCATCCCAACTAACTCGAAATTCCACCTTAATCCTTTTGCAAGCGAAAGGAGAATAGACAAATGAGAATACAAGCGAATTTTATTGAAATACGAAATACAGGAAATTTGATTCAACGACAAGCCCAAGAATACGAAGGTTTTATGGATCAGATGTTGAATCGAATGAATGAGCTTCAATCTGCCTGGCAAGGGAGTGATTGCCAAGCGTTTTTAACTCAATTAGAAGCTTTGCGCCCCAAAATGTTGCAATTGAAACAAGCAATCGATCTATATGGCGCTGCACTATTGCATAGTGCCAATGCATACGAACAACTACAAGCCGATCGCACGGCAAGTGCCAAACTACTTTAGATAAGGAAAGGGAATTAGACATGGAAGGAATTGTTATTACGAGTGAAACGCTCGAATCAACTGCAACTCAAGTGCTGAATCAAAAAGCCCAAATGGAGTCTTTGTTTGAACAGATCAAACAAGAGATTCGTTCGATGAATTCATATTGGCAATCACCAGCAAGTGATGCTGCTTTGCAACAATTTGAACAACTTGCCCCTACTTTTGGTAAGTATATTGAAGTCGTCAATAACTACATCGTTTACTTACAACAAACCGCAACGGCCTATCGTGAAAATGAAACGGCGCTTAGTTCTGGTGTATGAGTACGTCATATTACAACCAGCTTATCGCCAGTTTATCCCGTGTTGAACAAAGCATTCCAAGCAATTTACAACCGGAAGAACAAACCGCTTTATCACAAGCATTTAGTCGCGTGTTTTCACTAATTTTTGAACAGATCGAGGCAATTTATGAATATAATTCTCGACACCGAACAATGTAATCGTATTGCCGATGCACTCGCCAACTTGCAACAATCCCAATCTTTTTCAGATCCAAATTTACAAGCAAGAGATCATCAAATTCAAAACCAAATTCATCTGATTGAAAACTTTTTTCGCCGACTTTCCACAATGGTGGAGAATAACGAAAATCGACTCATTTTCAATCAAGACATCTATGTTGGATCGCATACCGGATTGACAGTAAATACGAATTCATCAGGATCAATTCCATCTCTATTAAAAGGGAAAGCGCTCGGCGCAAAAGCCAATCTTGCCTATACGGGAATGTTGGTTGGAAGTGCAAAGAGTATTGGACCGTTTTTTGGTCAGGCCGGAATTTCTGCAATCGAGGGAAATATATCGGGTAAGGCGAGTTTTCGGGTACTCAAAGATAAAAAACTTTATCCTGAATTGAATTTACAGGCACAAGGAAATGCGCATATAGCAGCGGCAAGTGTAATGGGTGGAGTGAACTTAGGGATGGTTCAAACGAGTATTCGAACAGCAGCTGAAGTGGGCGCTGTTTATGGCCATGCAACAGCAGTTCTCGCTCCCGAAAAACAAGTGCTTAGCGCCCAAGTTGGAGCAGCGGCAGTTCGTGGAGAATGCGTTTTAGCGATTGAACTTGCCAACATTAAAGTAACAATTGGCATATCAGGTTCGCTAGGAAGTGTTGAAGCTGGTGTTCATTATTCTAATGAACCAGGTTCTTGGGAGATTGGAACCAATGCGGCGCTGTTTGCGGGAGGTGGATTAAGAATTCGCGTCGATTATTAAAAATAAGAAAAGAGGTGAATTGAATGAAAGATTTTTTACCATTAGGAACAATCGTGACCCTCAAAGGAGGATCCAAGCGAGTGATGATTGTCGGGCGATTGCAACAAGAAACGAATAATCAAATGATCTATGACTATAGTGCGGTTTGTTGGCCAGAAGGAATGATTGATTCGAAACAAGTTTATTTATTTAATCATGAGGATCTTGCGATGATTTGGTTTATCGGCTATCAAGATCAAGAAGAATTCGAAGTACGGGCAAGTTTAGAGCGCGAATGTTCTAAATTAAATAGACAATCTACATCTCTTTAACAAAACAAAATGCTGTAAAGATATGCATGAAGCAATTCTTTACAGCATTTTTATCTGTGTATGGAAAAATGTAGTTGAGTTTCCAATGTTGCATAAAACAAACACAGAGCAATTGATCAAATGTGTTGCAAGCGTAATCAAGAAGCTTTTTGTTCATGATTTGAATCAGCTGCCTTTTTATATTCTCCAGTAAGGTTAAAAGCGTGATTCATTGGTCCAGAACCTTGGCCGAGATCAAGTTGTGCCGATAAGGCATTGGAAATATAGTCTTTCGCTCTTTGTACTGATGTTTCAAGATCGAATCCTTTGGCAAGGTTTGCGGCAATTGCACTTGAAAGCGTACAGCCTGTTCCGTGTGTGTTTGGGTTGTCGATGCGTTTGCCATAGAACCATTTGATTTTTCCATCTGCACAAAGAAGATCATTGGCATCATTGATATTGTGGCCACCTTTTACAAGCACTGCACAACCATAAGTTTGATTGATGTGAATTGCTGCTTGGACCATGTCGTCTTCGTTTTCGATCTTCATTCCACTAAGTACTTCGGCTTCGGGAATATTTGGTGTTGCAAGAATGGCAATCGGCAAAAGGCAGTTTTTCATCGTCATGACTGCTTCGCTTTGCATAAGGTCAGCACCAGATGTTGCCACCATGACCGGATCGACTACAATTTTATCAGCTTTGTAAAAAGTTAGTTTGTCTACGATTGTTTTGATGAGTTCTGAATTGGAGACCATTCCGATTTTAATTGCATCGGGACGAATATCGGTAAAGATCATATCTAATTGATCAGCAAGAAATTCAGCTGTTGCTTCTAATATGCTAGATACCCCAGTTGTATTTTGAGCAGTTAGGGCAGTGATGGCACTCATCGCATATACGCCATTCATTGTCATCGTTTTAATATCTGCTTGAATACCGGCACCACCGCTGCAATCACTTCCGGCGATAGTCAAAGCTGTTTTCATTTCCATTTTGAAATTCTCCTTTTGTATTTGAATAACTTAAGATAGTCCCTTTAAATTTGCTGTTTCGTTTTATATGTGAAGCAGTTTTTGCGCATTGAAGAAACTGTCAAGATATACATCTGCAAGGTCTTTTAATTCTGCGGTACGTTTTTCGTAACGATCATATACGCCAACAACATAAAAACCGGCATCTTTTGCGGTTTTTGCGCCATGATAACCATCTTCAAATACGGCGGTTTCACTTTGATCAAATCCCATCGCTTGGCAAGCAAGCTCAAAGATATAAGGCTCATCTTTACCATGACCGACTTCGTTGCAAGTAAAAATGGTATCAAAGTAATGGAGCATATCACAGCGTTTTAAAGCAGCTTTTGCTTGCTCAAGATTCAGCGCTGTTGCAATGCACATTTTAATGCCTTTGTTTTGTAAGGCAGTAAGCAAAGCGATGACATGATCTTTTGGCATGACATGATAAAAGTAATAGTCCTCGACAATTTGATTTACCCCATCGATAATTTCCGGCACAGATAAGGGCAAACCATAATTTTCTTTTAAATACGCGGCCGATTGCATTAAGCTCATTGTTTTTAGCGTTTTGCTTAAATCTTTTTTAGGATTATATCCAAAAGAGGCGAGGTAATCAGAAGCAACGGTTTCCCAAATACTCATGCTGTCGAACAGCGTTCCGTCAAAATCGAAAATAGCCCCTTTGATGCTCATGCATTCACCATATTTTCGGAGATACGGTAAAGTTCGCGGCATTCGTTTTCGATATCATCAGCGGAAAAAATTGCACTGACTAAAGCAACGCCATCTACTCCTGTTTTAGATAGCTTGGCAATGTTGCTTTTATTCAAACCACCGATCGCAACGACGGGAATATCGACGGCGTGACAAATATCTAAAAGCGTCTGCATTGGAAGAGAGCCAGAGACGCGTTTAGTCGATGTCGTAAACATTGCACCAACACCAAGGCAATCGGCACCATTTTTAACGGCTTCAAGCGCTTGTTCTACTGTATGGACAGAAACACCAATCATCATATCTTCACCAACTAAAGAACGAACTGCTCCAGCAGCCATATCTTCTTGTCCAACATGGATGCCATCTGCTTTGCATTTGATGGCTACATCCACATTGTCGTTGATAAATAATGGCACATTGTATTTGTGACATAACTCTTTGATCTCGATTGCTTCTTTCAAAAAGGCTTCATCATCTAATTCTTTTTCGCGAAGCTGAACACAAGTGGCACCGCCTTTAAGAGCGGCTTCTACTTGTTGGTAAAGCGTTTGTTTGCCAGTCCACATTCTGTCTGTGACTGCATATAAAAGCATTGTTTTCTTATCGCACTTCATATTTAGCTCCTTTTTCAAGTTGTTCTGGTGTCATGTTATAAATGGCATCAATGATGTAATTTCTATACGAAGCATTGCCATCTAATTCGCTAAGTCGGTCATGAGCAATTTCACCAGCAAGACCCATGGCACAAACAGCAGCGGCAGCAGCTTCTAAAACGTGATCTGGATTGGCGGCAATATATGCCGCTGTTAAAGCGGAAAGTTGGCATCCGGCTCCCGTAATTGTTGTCATCATAGAATGTCCATTGCGAATGACATAAGCTTTTTTAGCGTTGCATACAATATCGATTACACCAGTAATTGTGATGATCGCTCCCGTTTTTTTTGCAAAGCTTTTTGCGAAAATAAGCGCATCATCTAATGTTTCTTCTGTGATTTGATCCGTTATATTGGCATCAACACCTTGGGTTAAGGTCGAAACGCCAGCAAGAGTTTTGATCTCTGAGATGTTGCCGCGGATCACTGTAAATTTCACTTCATTCAACAAGCGCAGTGCTGTTTTTGTCCGAAATGTGGAAGCTCCTACACCAACTGGATCAAGAACAACAGGATGTGCAAGTTGATTTGCTCTTTTTCCGGCTAAGATCATCGCTTCAACATTTCTGCTATTCAGGGTGCCAATATTGATATTCAGTCCATTGCAAATCGAGGTGATTTCTTCGACTTCATTTGGATCAGAGGCCATGATTGGCGAAGCTCCACTGGCTAGAACGATATTGGCACAATCATTGACGGTCACATAGTTGGTTATGTTATGAATGAGTGGGGATTTCTTTTTTATGTTTTCAAGGCAGTTTTGCATATTAGTTTCCTAATTTAGATTGAATTTTGCTTAAGATTCCAGAGCGCTGTAGAGTTGTGATGATTAATGCTGATAATAAGGCACCAACTGCAGTAGAGACCAAGAACGGGATTACATAAGCATAAAAAGCAACATCTCCAGCAGCTTTACCCATAAAAGCAATCGCAAAAGGATATGCAGCTAAACCGCCAAGAATAGCCGTGCCAAATACTTCACCAGCACAAGTAGCCCAAATGTTTTTTGTGTATTTATAGACAAGACCACAAAGCAGAGCGCCAAACATACTGCCAGGAAATGCTAATAAACTTCCTAAGGCTAATAAATTACGAAGTAATGAGGCGATAAATGCAGCAGCTAAACCGTAGCTTGGTCCTAATAAAACGGCACACAAAATATTGACCATGTGTTGGACAGGCGAACAGCGACTTGCAAAGATTGGAAATGAGATAACACTTCCCGCTACCGCAACAGCGATCAATAAAGCTGTTAACGCTAGCTTTCTTACATTTGTTTGTTTCATTTGAATGACCATTCCTTTCTGATGCGCTTCAAGGTATTTAAAGAAATGAAACGCAATACGGCTAAGACAAAACTTAGTGAATTGTAATGAAGTAAGTGGACTGATTAAAATACAGAAAAGGAAAGTTTGAAGACTGCTGCTCCTTTTGTTGAGATTACAAGCATCATTCCATTTTTTCGCTTTGAGGGGCGCAATTTCATATTTCTTTTTGATTAGCTTCATTACAATGTTTGATAGTGAATAAAAAACAGGAGATACCTGGCACGGTTTTCTCCTGTAAAAATTCTAGAGTATGACTTCCTACGACAGCATTATCCGCATCAGGTAAAAGGGTCGAAACTAAATGTTTCCTCTCAGCCTGTCCCTACAAGCTCCCCTGTCTTTTTTCGGATTGTATTATAGCACAAAAACTTAACATAGATTTTGAAATCTCTATAGTGAGGATGGTTGTTTACAAACAAAATGGTTTTGCGCGATATCTATGTCATCCATGAAAAATAAAATGCTGTGAAGAAACTCACTAGGTTATTTCTTCACAGCATTTTTGTTTTGTTGTTATTTAGATTGGCTTTCTGAATTCGCACTTTCGAGTGCTTTTTCATAAAGTTCAGGTTGATCAACAAGGTATTCAGGATTCATGCCTTTGTAGTAATCATAAATAGCCTGATCATGGATTTCCAAGTTATATTTTTTGAAATAGAAAATTTGCATTTCTGTTTGAACAGTTTGGTTCGCTTGGAATAGTGTTTTGATCTTAGGTAAGTTTTTGTCGTAGTCTGTAGAAACGACATTGGCAACATAGTAAGTTTTGTCATCTGTTGATGTGTCGTTTGTGAAGACTTGATCCAAAACGCCTTCTTTACCTGCATCTAAAATAGAATTCAATAATGTTGTAGGTAAAGTTTGATCTGTTGCTAAAACGATTTGTTCAGTACCTTTATATGTTGCACCTTCAGATGCGTATTGAGCACTGACTTTTCCAGCGTCTTGGCCATCTTTTAATGCTTGTAAAGCTTTGTTCGCATTATCTTCAGAATCAGTTTCAATGATGGAAACTAATACTGGATCGTATTTTTCGATAATGCTGTCTTTTGCATCTGTTAAATATTTTTCAAATAAGAAAGAAGATTGAACGCTTGGGATTAATGCGCGTTCTAAGTAATCTTGTTTATCCGCAAAGCCTAAAGATTTGATTTGTGTTTCGAAATCTTCACTACTAGAAGAATAATCTTCTAAACGACTTTCTGCTTCTTTTAAGATTTCATCTGTGCGTCCAACTTCCGCATCATAAATTGGTTGACTTGCAAGGAAGATTACACCACTTGCACCAGCAGTAGAACCTTTTAAGCAACGATATTCATCGTTAACGGTATAAGTTTTATTGCCGATTGTCATTAATGTTTCATTTCCGTCTGTTACGGAAGTTTGATTGCTACTAGAGCAACCAACGAGCATTAAGCCAGCCAGTAAGGCGGTTAGAGGTTTTTTCATGTTCATCTTATTCGCCCTCCTGTTCAGTTGTTGTTTCTGTGGAAGTTTCTGTGCTGGAATCAGCTTTTGTTTCGTCTTTTGTTCCACGAATTTCGTTTGCGATCGCTTTTAAGTTTTCATCTAAGTGATCGATTTGAGAATCCATATATTCTTCAACGCTAGCTTGAATTTTGTCATTTGCATAAGAGATTTCTAAATCTTGAGAAGCGTTTAAGATGACTAAAGTTTCTAAACCATTTGCAGAAGAAATAATGTTATTTACTAAAGTCGTTACGATCGTTGAATCTTCGTTTTCTAAAAGAGCAGCAGGATCTGTTTCTTCAACATAAGCTTTATACAATGTGTATTTATCGCCATTGGAAACAGAGATCCAATCTGTTGTTTCGCCTTTTTTCAGTTCGTTAACAGCTTCAAGAACAGAAGAATCTAAATTCGTTGAGTTAGCATCTACATAGCCAACAAAACCCTTCGTTTTGGAAGCATCTTTTTGTTCAGAATATTTTACAGCAACATCAGAGAATGCTTGACCAGCGTCTAATGCGCTTTGAATATCCTTTTGTTTTTGTTTTTGTTCGTCAGTCAGTTCATCTGCATTTTCAACTTCCATAGTGATTACAGAAACAGTACGTGCTTTTTCTGGAATATAAGAAGTTAATTGGGCAATGTGATCTTTAATGAATTGGCCATCGAGTTTTTGGATTTTAGAAGCGATTAAGCAATAGTCAGATAGAGCAGAGTCACCTGAGAATCCAAAAGAAGCAAGTTGTGAGTTAATGGAAGCTTTTGTTTTTCCAGTTGAATCGGACTTGATTGCCAATTCGAAGCTTTCTTGCATTTCTTTTGCGGATTTTTTGATTTCATCCGTTGTTTCAATGCTTTGATCAGTTACAGCATTGCGGTACATACTGAATAATACGGAACTTTCAGTGGATTTTGTTTGTTTGAATAAATCGTCACTTGTTACGTTTCCAACAGTTGTAGAAGCAATGACGTCTTTACCATCAACTTGTTTTGATTTCACGCTATCTTTATTCATGTCTGAAACAAAGAAAACTAAAACACCAATAAAGAGAACAGACAAAACGGAAACAAACCAGTATTTTCTAAAAAATTCTGCCATGTCATTTGCTGCGTAATCTTTCGGAAGCAGCAATTTCCTTTCTTTGACGTAATCCGAAAGATAATAAAAGGCAGGCAGGTCCTGCCTGATGTTCAAAAGAATCGGTCATAATTATAAGGAAGGAGCACATAAAATGCAATGTTCACAGCTTGATGGCTGTTTCAATTGCCTTTATTTATCCATCATTATAATAATTGTGATACTCTTGCAAACAAGGAATTAAAATGCTCAAAGATGGATTTTGATTGTATTTTGGATCAAAGACGAAAAAGTCTTTAAAATCCGCAACAATTTTAAAAAGAGAAGCATCTTTTGTGGACGAATTCGACGTCAACCTTATATATTGCTTAAAGATTCAATTTACTTTTAGACGCAATGCATTGAACGAGATGATCGTGCATCGTTGTTTTCTCTTTTTTAATCAGGATTAGATTGAACAGATTCTACTTAAGCTTACAGATCTTAAATGAATATGAAAATGAATTAAAATGCTAGAAAATTGAGCGGATAGGTTCAATCTTTGCGGGGGATAGAGTAAAATTTTTTGATGGCTTAACCTTATTATATATATGAAAAGGAATCATCTTATTTATAAAGAATTCCTTGAACAAGCAAATGATAAAAGTAAGCATATCACTCGATTCAGACTTACAAATGAGCACAAAGTGAGCCGATAGAGTATATTGAAATAGACAAAAAGAGAGGTAGCGAAATGTCAACATTGGAAATCAAAGATTTACATGTCAGCGTTGAAGACAAAGAAATTCTTCGTGGCGTTGATTTGACTATTCATGATGATGAAGTACACGCCTTAATGGGTCCAAATGGTAATGGTAAATCAACATTACTAGCAGCCATTATGGGAAACCCTAAATATACAGTTACACAAGGAACCATCACTTTAGATGGTCAAGATGTTTTATCTCTTTCAGTTGATGAAAGAAGCCGAGCAGGTTTGTTCTTGGGTATGCAATATCCAAGCGAAGTGCCTGGTGTGACCAACTCCGATTTTTTAAGAAGTGCAATGAACGTTCGCCAAGAACGTCCAGTGTCCTTATTTAAATTTATTAAAGGAATGGATCATGCGATTCAACAGTTGGAAATGAAACCAGACTTAGCACATCGTTTTTTAAACGTTGGGTTCTCTGGTGGAGAAAAGAAAAGAAACGAAATCGTGCAGATGTTGTTATTAAAACCATCCATCACGATGCTCGATGAAATTGACTCTGGTCTTGACGTAGATGCATTACGTATTGTTGCGAATGCGATTCATGCGGAAAGAGAAGAAACACATATGGGATGCGTAGTCGTCAGCCACTATGCTCGTTTCTTAGACTACTTGAATGTTACGCATGCACATATTCTTGTGGATGGAAAAATCGTCGTATCTGGTGGACCAGAATTAATCCATAAAGTAGATACACAAGGATACGACTGGATCGAAAAAGAATTCCATGTCAAAGCAAGAAAAGAAGAAAAACCACAACCCGTTCTGCTTGAAACTTGCGGTGCAAAGAAAGTTGAGTAGGCTCTATGGAAAGAGTCTATGAAAACCGTTTTGCCCAAACAATGGCAATGGATCAAGATTTAAATTTAACATTTAACGAACGTGCAACAGGTTCAATCGTGATCTTTCTTGAAGGGCCAAGTAAAGAAATGAGTCTACATTTAGAAGCAAAATCGTCTTCTCATGTCAAATTATTCATTCAAAATAGCATGGCACATGACCTTCAATTGAAAGTAACAGCCAACATTGCTCATGATGCAAATCTTGAGTGTGGCTTATTAGATTTACAAAACCAACCTTGTCATCTTGAATTACAAGGACACTTGAATGAACAAGGCGCAAATATGGATTTTTCGATTGCACAGCTTTGCCTTTGCGATTGTCAGAAAAAATCTAATTTGGATATAACAAGCCATGTTAGCCATACATATGGCAATATGCATAACTTTGCGGTTGTTTTTGATGGTGGAAAATATGAAATGGTTGCAGCTGGCCGAATTGTAAAAGGTGCTCATGCATCTGAATCTCATCAAGAAACTCGTGTTTTAACAATGGGAAACAATCACCAGTGTGTAACTTTACCAATTCTTTATATTGATGAGGATGATGTAAAAGCCTCCCATGCTTTAAGCGTAGGCCAACCTGATGCCGAGCAACTCTATTATTTAAATTCTCGTGGATTGACAATGCGCCAAGCGATCGGTCTTTTATCTGTCGGATATTTCAAACCGATCTTAGAATTGATTGAAGATGAAGAGTTAAAGGCAAAAATCGCCCAAGAAACGGAAGAAAGGGTTGGCATGTATGAATATTAAAGAAAATATTGAAGCAATACGTGCGGATTTTCCGATTTTAAAAAGAGAAATGAGCGGTTTGCCTCTCGTTTATTTGGATAGTTGTGCAACAGCGCTAAAGCCACAATGTGTTATTGACGAAGTGGTTCGTTATTACACTTACCTTGGTGCAAATGCCCAGCGTGGTGATTATGAAATGGCAGCGCAAGTTGACTATGCACTGGATGCAGCAAGAAAAACGAGCGCTGAATTTATCAATGCAAAAAAAACGGAAGAAATCGTTTTTACTTCCGGTACAACAGAAGGATTAAACCTTCTTGCTTTAATGATTACCAACCAGTTTTTAAAACAAGGCGATGCAATTTTGACATGTGAAACAGAGCATGCATCTTCCGTATTGCCTTGGCAACAAGCCGGTTTGGCTAAAGATATTCCAGTCAATTTCATCGAAGTTGACCAAGAGGGACGAATTACTCCAGAAAACGTAGAAAAAGCATTTGTTCAATATCCGAACACGAAAGTGGTTGTTTTTGCGCAAGTCTCTAACGTTTTAGGTTTTAATGCACCAATTAAAGAAATTGCCAAAATTGCACATGACCATGGCGCATATCTTGTTGTCGATGGTGCGCAAGCAGTTGCTCATCATGCTATCGATGTTCAAGATATGGATTGCGATTTCTTCTGCTTCTCTAGCCATAAATTATGTGGACCAAGCGGAATTGGTGTCATGTATGGAAAATTCGAATTACTCGATCAATTACGCCCAATTTTCTTCGGTGGCGAAAGTAATGCACGCTTTGCGAGAAGTTGTGATTCATTAGTTTTGAAAAAAACGCCAACAAAATTTGAATCAGGAACATTACCGATTGAAGGGGCTCTTGGAATGGCAGCAGCAATGCGCTATTTGATGAATATTGGATTAAACAACATTCATGAATATGAATGGGAATTAAAACAATACTTTTTAAAACGTGCACAAGAAGAACTTCAAGACAAAATTAAAATTTACAATCCAAACGCGCAAGGCGGAATTGTAACATTTAATGTCTATGACAAAGGCCAATTGATTTTCCCACAGGATATGGCAAGTTACTTATCCAATAAAGGAATTGCCGTACGTTCTGGCCAGCATTGTGCAAAATTAATGGGCGAATTTTTAGGTGTGCCAGGAACAGTCCGGGCAAGCATCTATTTTTATAACACGATTGAAGATATTGACCGACTTGTCGATGCAATCAAAGATGCGACAGTCGAAAAGTGCCTAGATATCTTTTTTTAGAAAAGGGGATAAATATGCCAATCGATCCATCTTACTATCGGGAAATTATTATGGATAACTATTCTTATCCACAAAATAAAGAACTTAAAACAGATGACGGTGAATATGACCAAAGACATATGGCAAGTGATTCCTGCATCGATGACATTACAGTTCAAGCAAAAATTAAAGATGGAATTGTTCAAGATGTTCGCTTTGACGGGCAAGCTTGTACAATCTCCACTGCTTCTACCTCTATTTTGACGCAATTAGTCGCAAATAAGACAGTAGAACAAGCAGAAGCAATTATTCAAAACTATTTCAATATGATCCATGGTCGTCCTTTTGATCCTGAACTCGTTGACGAGGCGATCGTTTTTGAAGGCGTCGCAAAACAACCAAATCGCATTGGTTGTGCAACGATCGGCTGGAAAGCATTAGAAGAAATGTTGCAGGCTCATCGCGAACAGACGACAAAAGAACAGGAGGCTTGAAATGGCTGAAAAAGAACAATCACAAGTACAGGTTTTAGAGGAAAAAGATTACCAGTACGGATTCCATGACGAAGACACTTCTGTTTTTAAAACAGAGAAAGGTTTAACGGAGCAGACGATTCGTGAAATCTCTGCAATTAAAAAAGAACCAGAGTGGATGTTACAAAGACGTTTAGATGCGTACCATTCCTTTTTAAAACAAGAAAATCCAGATTGGGGACCAGATTTATCCCATATTGATTTTGATGAATTTACCTATTACATCAAACCAAGTGAAACCCAAGAACAAGATTGGGAAGAAGTCCCAGAAACAATCCGTAATACATTCCAAAAACTCGGGATTCCAGAAGCTGAACAAAAATATTTAGCCGGGGTCTCTACGCAATATGAATCTGAAGTTGTTTATCACAACATGCTTGAAGAAGTCGAAGAAAAAGGAGTTATTTTCTTAGACACGGATAGTGCGTTGCGTCTTCATCCAGAATTGTTCCAAAAATATTTTGGAAAACTCATTCCATATACAGACAACAAATATGCAGCGCTCAATACAGCTGTTTGGTCTGGTGGAAGCTTTATCTACGTTCCAAAAGGCGTGAAGTTAGAAAAACCACTTCAATCTTATTTCAGAATTAACTCGCAATCCGCAGGTCAATTTGAACGTACGCTCATTATCGTCGATGAAGGGGCAGACGTTCATTATGTTGAAGGATGTACTGCACCGATTTATTCGAAAGATTCTTTACATGCAGCAGTTGTTGAAATTTTCGTTCACAAAAATGCGAGATGTCGTTATTCCACTGTTCAAAACTGGTCAACCAATATTATCAACCTCGTAACAAAACGAGCTCGAGTTGAAGATTATGGCCATATGGAATGGATTGATGGAAACATCGGATCCCACTTAAATATGAAATATCCAGCATGTTTTCTTGTTGGACCATATGCGAAAGGGACAACGATCTCTATTGCCGTCGCTTCAAAAGATCAAGTTCAAGACGCCGGCGCAAAAATGGTTCATTTAGCACCACATACTTCTTCAACAATTATTTCCAAATCTGTTGCGAGAAAAGGTGGAGAAGTAGACTACCGTGGTTGGGTTATTCATGGTAAAAATGCGGATCACGCGAAAACAAAAGTTGAATGTGATACGCTAATCTTGGATAAACAATCCCGTTCTGATACGATTCCTTTGAACCGTCACCTCAATCAAACAAGCCAGATTGAACATGAGGCAACAGTTTCAAATATCTCAGAAGAACAACTGTTCTATTTGATGAGTCGTGGTTTAACGGAAGCACAAGCTACAGAAATGATCGTTATGGGCTTCTTAGAACCATTTACCCGCGAATTACCTATGGAATATGCGGTTGAATTAAACCAGTTATTAAAACTGGATATGTCGGATTCCATCGGCTAAAACGCAATGGATACGATGAATCGAAGAAATTGGATTCAAAAAAGAAAGCAGATTCCCAACAAGCAAGAAAGAAATTTTCGAATTGCCTGTGGGCTTCTGCCTTTTTTTAAACGATATCCATCGATTGGAATTTATCTTCCGATTTTAGAAGAAGTGGATGTCTTAGATCATTGTGGATTCCAATTATATGATCAACCTAACGACCAACACTATGTGTATCGTGATTCAAAACTTTTGTCTAAAAGTGAATTTGAAGCAATTCAATGGTCAGCGCCTAAAGTGGAAAGCGAAAGTGTAATGCGCTTTTATCCACTCGATCAATTAGAAAGAGGAGCATTTGGTATTCTTGAACCGAAAGGGGAAAAGAGTGGCCAACAAGAAGTGATCCCCAGTATGATTATCGTGCCTTTAGTGGCGTTTTGTGATGGCTATCGAAAAGGTTATGGAAAAGGCTATTACGATCGCTATCTACAAAACCATCCGCAGAGTTTGCGTGTGGGCATTGCCTTTGATCAACAAGAAGCAAGTTTTATACATGAACAATGGGATCAAAGATTAGATGTTATTATCACGGAAACAAGAGTGTTGATTTATCCAAGGTGTAGCGAAGAATAAAACGATTTAGGTCAACAATAAAACCAAGAAAGAAGGTTTATCAATGAGTGTCATTGACAATATTAAAGCGTTCTGGAAAGACTTTGAACAAGAACAAAAAGGTTTGTTAGACGCATTAAACAATCAAAATTATGAAAAATTAACGGAAATCTTAGATACACTAAATTCCGAATGTAATGAGATAAGTGGAGCTCACTTTTTTATTGAAGACGATCCTGAACAACCTGAACTGACGTTTGATACAGGTCCAAATAAAACAAGCCAACTTATTTGTCAACAAATGAAAAAACTCGCTCCAGCAAGCATTAAAAAGACATGGCTGATCAACGATACATTGACTCCTCTGTCCCAAAAAGCGATCGAAGCTGTTTTACAGATTAAAGATGTTGCTTATACATTGATGGATATGACCGCCTTTTATACGATCAATCCCAAGGCACAAAACTTTGAAGTGCAAGTGTATTGTCCAGGTTTTTCTTTAATTGATAATCCTGAATATAAACGCGAAATGGCCATTTATTTAATCGAACTTGCGGTAGGAGAAAACTGCCTTGAATCTTATATTGGAAGTGCAGATTTTTTAGATGCACCAATCAAAGATGCAAATTTATGTAATTTATGCGAACTCTATGATGTCATCATGGAAACAGTTCAAAACGAGAAATGGCCAGAATATAAGCATCCATTAGATATTTATACGGTATTTAAACCTCATCAAGACTTTGCTTCGGACTCTTTACGGAAAGATATGAAAATGATCTTTACGGTGAACCCACCATTGATTGAAGAAACATTGGGGGCTAAAAGTGATGTCCAACTTGATTTAAAAGCAAAAGGTGGAGAATATGGTTATATTTATTACGTTAACTTGTTTGACTCCAAAGAAGATGCAGCATTGCGTCAAAAACTTGCTACGCAAATAGAAGCACTGCTTGCACCATTACATTGCGCAAAAGTTATTGGTGGAGCAATTGGAAAATCATATTCCTATATTGATGTTGTTTTATTCGATCAAAAGATGTTTGGACAAGTTTTTGCCCAGATTCAAAGCCAATTGAAAGATAAAGTGGAACTTCATTATCGAAGTTTCGATCAAGACTAAACAATTTAAAAAGCAAGAAGTGCATGGAAATGATTGAATCCATGTATTTCTTGCTTATTTTCTTAATCTTTCATGAGGGTAAAAAAAGAAGTGCTTTGCACTTCTTCATCTGAAATAGAATTATTCAGCAACAGGTGTAACGTTTGCAGCTTGTTTTCCACGATCGCCTTCAACGACATCGTAAGTAACAGTCTGACCTTCGTCTAAGGAACGGTATCCTTTTTGGTTGATGGAAGAATAATGTACGAATACATCTTTTCCGTCTTCACCAGTAATGAATCCGAAGCCTTTTTCTGCGTTAAACCATTTCACTTTTCCAGTGTTCATGTTTTACCTCCCTGAATAGATTGGAGATTTTTGATTAAAATTCTTTGACTTCAATGCGAACCTGGAAAGAATGGACTATCCAGTAAAAATCAGTTCTTGAATCTATCCTATGCACAAATTATATAGATTTTTGCAACACAGAGTCAAGATAAAACACTTCTAGGCAAACATCAGTGCGCAAACTATTCTAAAAAAAGCGAGTTTTTATAAAGTCTTTATATATGGCGTTTATCTAATAAAAAGGGCTTTGAAAATACTGGATTTTGAATGTCCGTTTAAGTTTATTTTCATGAGATGAACTCACAATAATGAAATCTTATTCGTATGATCTCAAAGTTTATTGATCCATAAAAAAATAGATTTATCTAGCGTTGATCAAAATGCAACAAATCAGGAAAAAGAATCGATTTAAAACGGATTTAACATCTAAAAATCGAAGGCAATTAGATCTATACAAACGTTAAAGTCGGAATCGCGTTATTGAAAATGTGCATAATAAGTGTGTGATCGCCTAAAAGTAAAATAGGGACATAGATAAATTGAGTGATTTCTATTGATGTCAATCTAAAAATGCTCGATATGATTGCTCGGGTTGCGTCCTTTGTCGTTTTCGGTTATCCAAATCTTTAGTAATTTTCTATTTGAATAGAATTTCTCGGATCCTATCTATGTAAAAGTAAAAGATAAACCATGCGATGCTTTATCTTTTACTTGTGATATTGCAGAAGAACTAACGGATAGATTTTGGGTATCTGAAAGATTAGGAATGAATCTTTGAATAGACGTGTTTTTAACAATGATAGATCATTTCTATAGTGTTATCTCTAGTTAATATACGAATCTGGAGAAATCAGAATCTTGGTTATTAAGATAATCGTTTTTGAATGCGACCATTGAAAGGGTGTTGTCGAAAATTTGATGATATTTTTTGCCAATTGATTTAGGTGAGGACATAAGAAACTCCTTTTTCGCTTTACTTACATAATGGGCTGCGTGGCAGCGACGCTCTTGAGGTGAATTGTCAATACCTAAACTGAAAAAAAACATTCGTTTTTGAAAAAGAGAGCATATAAAATGACCCCTAAAACCGAAAAGAATTTTTTTCGATCTACAGAGGTCTAAATTTCCAAAAGCTTAACTTAATGACATTGGTAAAAATCGCTTTAAAACTTTCGAGGTTTAGGATGACCTCATGAAAATTTAAAGGCCAAGGTTATCTAAACCTCAACAAATATTAAAGTGTCATTTTTATAATGTTCACAATGATTTGTGTTAGTTATAAACTACAGGTTCTAGTACATCGCATGGTGTGGTATAGACACCTAAGGTATCGCCAGTTGAATCAAAGAATTCAACTTCATAATAAGTGCCATCATATTCTAAAACGATTGCACCTTGAGTTCCAACAGGAAGTCCATTAAATTCTTTGATGAGTTCTACTACATCTAGTTCTTTCATAGCTTATTTTCCTTTCTTGTCAGGATATACCGTTACTATTTTATGCGTAATTCTATTCTTATCTTTTTGTATGACAACTACTACATTAGCATTAATGGATTTTCCAGACTTACCAATTACTTTTGTGTGATAAGTATGTTTAATGCCAAATGGTGTTGTTTCGCTTTTAGTAGGTGATTTACCTACAAGGGAAGCAACTATATTTTTATGAAACAATTTTGAGTCGTTTTTTGAGTAACCTAAAACATCTTTCATAAACTTAGCCTTGGATCCGCCAATTGGATGGTTGACATTTAGCAAATGCCCCTCTGTTTTCTTTTTACTATATCTCACATCTTTTGGTGCATTAACAGGAAATTTATTTTTTGTTGCTCCATGAGTATTTCCAAAACCTCCGTGAAAACCTGCACCCATTAAGCATCCACAGCCTTTCTGCTTTGCATAAATTCACTATCGAATTGCAATATTTCAATTCCCATTTCCTGATACGGAGCAAAAACTTCTTGCGGCATTGCACCATATACAATAAGAGCTGAAGGTTTCAAGCTTTCGATTACATAATTAAGTCCTCTTTGGAAATAAGCACGTTCTATAACTAGCTTCATACACCCATGTGAGCCTACTGCTATAACGCCATGTTTTGTTATTCCTGCACAAGATAGTTTATAAGTTCTTTCATCTCCAAAGCGAATATTTGGAATCACGGCCACCCCATTTTCTTGTAACCAATGAGCTATCGCTCTGCTTCGATAGATATTCCAATACTGCATTACCAAAGGCATGTCGCGATAAACACTAAAATCAGGGGATATGACTCCCTTAAATTTTTTGAGAATTGGAAGATAAACATGCGGTTTATTCCAAAGCCTTTCAAAGTTTGCGTCGTCTTCATAAAAATGTACCCATGCATCATACTCAGTACTTCGCAATGCTTTTGTAAATGAAACTACTTTGTTTGGTTTTTGCGTTTCCAATTTTAAACATGGAATTTCTAACAAACTATCATAGTTAGCATTTTTTACTAAAAATGCGTGAAAAACATCTCTGCATCCGCTACGGATGCTATTTATTCTTGACATAAAT
>Elaine_p2__coassemble_327_pt1 | contig 62268 bp, 56 predicted proteins | sample Elaine_p2__metabat2_high_PE_052 | metagenome-assembled genome bin Elaine_p2 | reverse complement strand
TGTGCTTTAATTTTTGAACCAATTATTTTGTCTAATCCATCATCTCTAAAAAAAGTTTGAAAAATTCTTCAAACATCAAAAAAAAGCTACTGGATATCCAGTAGCTTAATTTTTAGATAACAATATCAGTCGTTCGATTATTCGAAGATTTCTGTAACGTTACCAGCACCTACAGTGTGTCCACCTTCACGGATGGAGAATGTAGTACCGTTTTCGATTGCGATTGGAGCAATCAGTTCAACGTTCATTTCGATGTTGTCACCTGGCATAACCATTTCAACACCTTCTGGTAATGTGATTACACCAGTTACGTCAGTTGTACGGAAGTAGAACTGAGGACGGTAGTTAGAAACGAATGGAGTGTGACGTCCACCTTCTTCTTTGCTCAGTACATAAACTGCAGCTTTGAATTTTGTGTGTGGGTGTACGGAACCTGGTTTAGCAAGAACTTGTCCACGTTGGATTTCGTCACGGGAAACACCACGGAGTAATGCACCGATGTTGTCACCAGCACGAGCTTCGTCTAACTGTTTGTGGAACATTTCAAGACCTGTTAATACAGATGTACGAGTTGGTTTGATACCAACGATTTCGATGTTGTCGGAAAGGTGAGCAGTACCACGTTCAACACGTCCAGTAGCTACTGTACCACGTCCAGAAATAGTCATAACGTCTTCGACAGCCATTAAGAATGGTTTATCTACGTCACGAACTGGGTCATCAATCCAGCTATCTACAGCATCCATTAATTCTTCAATTGCAGGAACCCATTTTGGATCGCCAGCGATTGCTTGAAGAGCGGAACCGCGGATAATTGGAGTGTTGTCTGCGTCGAAATCGTACTCACCAAGTAAGTCACGAACTTCCATTTCAACAAGGTCAATTAATTCTTCGTCATCAACCATGTCGCATTTGTTTAAGAATACTACCATTTTTGGTACACCTACCTGACGAGCAAGTAAGATGTGTTCACGTGTTTGAGGCATTGGACCGTCAGTAGCAGCAACAACAAGGATAGCACCATCCATCTGAGCTGCACCAGTGATCATGTTTTTGATGTAGTCAGCGTGCCCTGGGCAGTCAACGTGTGCATAGTGACGTTTGTCTGTCTGGTATTCAACGTGAGCAGTGTTGATGGTGATACCACGAGCTTTTTCTTCTGGTGCACCATCGATTTGATCGTAATCAGTTTTCTGAGCCATACCTTTACCGGAAAGTACAGTGGTAATAGCTGCAGTCAGAGTAGTTTTTCCGTGGTCAACGTGGCCGATTGTACCAATGTTGACATGGGTTTTACTTCTGTCAAATTTTTCCTTAGCCATTATATCCTCCTAGAGTTAATTTCAGACTGTGTCTATTTTATGATATTCGCATATCAAAATCAACTTACCGACGATACTTCTATCCAAAACAAGTTGTCGGTGTACTTGTTTTTTCGCGACTCCTAATCGCAATCTAATTCTAACATTCTAAATCGAAAATTGAATCAGATTCCATCTATGAAACGGAAATATTTCCGTTTCACAAATGGTGTATCTTCAAAGACTACTTACCGTTTTCAGCAATAATCTTTTCAGAGATATTTTTTGGTACTTCTGCATAGTGGTCGAATTTCATAGAGTAGTTACCACGTCCTTGTGTGAAGGAACGTAAGTCAGTAACATATCCGAACATTTCAGCAAGTGGTACGTGAGCACGAACGATTGTTGCGTTACCACGTTCTTCCTGATCTGTGATTTGACCACGACGGCTGGACGCGTCACCCATTACTGAACCAAGGTATTCAGATGGTGCAGTAACTTCAACTAACATGATTGGCTCAAGAAGAACTGGGTTACATTTTTTAGCAGCTTCACGTAAAGCCATAGAAGCAGCAATTTTATAAGCCTGTTCAGAAGAGTCGACATCATGGTAGCTTCCGTCGAAGAGAGTTGCTTTAACGTCGATCATTGGGTAACCAGCGATTACACCTTTTTCAAGAGCATCTTGGAGACCTTCGTTAGTTGGTTTGATGTATTCACGTGGAACGGAACCACCAACGATTGCATCAACGAATTCGTAACCTTTACCTTCTTCGTTTGGTTCGAATTTGATCCATACGTGACCGTATTGACCTTTACCACCAGACTGACGGATGTATTTACCTTCACATTCCGCAGCTTTGCGTAATGTTTCACGGTAAGCAACTTGAGGTTTACCAATCTTCGCATCAACGTTGAATTCACGGCGTAAACGTTCAACAAGAACGTCTAACTGAAGTTCACCAACACCAGCGATGATTGTTTGTCCAGTTTCTTTGTTTGTGTAAGTTTTGAAAGTTGGGTCTTCTTCAGCAAGTTTTGCAAGGGCAAGACCCATTTTGTCTTGGTCAGCTTTTGTTCTTGGTTCAAGAGACAGTTCGATAACTGGTTCAGGGAACTGCATTTTTTCAAGAATAATTGGGTGATCAAGATCACATAAAGTATCACCAGTTGTTGTGTTTTTCAAACCTACAGCAGCAGCGATATCACCTGCGTATACGCATGGGATTTCGTTACGGTTGTTGGCGTGCATCTGCATGATACGACCAAAACGTTCTTTTGTATCTTTGGAAGAGTTCAAAATATAGCTTCCAGAGTCAGCTACACCAGAGTAAACACGGAAGAATGTTAATTTACCTACGTATTTATCTGTCATAACTTTGAAGGCAAGAGCAGCAAATGGTTGATCATCTGCTGGGATACGTTCTGCACTGTCACCGTTTGGTAATGTACCTGTGATTGCTGGTACATCCAATGGGCTTGGTAAGTAAGCAAGAACAGCATCCAACATTGGTTGAACACCTTTGTCTTTATAAGCGGAACCGCAAAGTACTGGGAAGAATTCACCTGTACATACTGCGATACGTAAAACACGTTTGATTTCTTCGATAGAAGGTTCTTCACCTTCAAGTACTTGCATCATGAATTCTTCGTCATAATCTGCTAAGTATTCGCAGAGTTGGAGACGATATTCTTCCATTTGATCAACTAAATCTGCAGGTACTGGTCCTTCTTCGATGATAACGCCTTTATCACCTTTGTTGTAGATAGCTTTACGTTCGATGATATCTACGACACCTTCGAATGTAGATTCAGCACCGATTGGTAACTGAATTGGGCAAGATTTTGCACCTAAACGATCCACGATTGTGTTGCAAGACATAATGAAGTCTGCACCAGTGGAGTCCATTTTGTTTACGAAAACGATACGTGGTACACCGTATTCAGTAGCTTGACGCCATACAGTTTCTGTCTGTGGTTCAACACCGGCTTTAGCATCCAGAACAGTAACAGCACCATCTAATACACGTAAGGAACGTTCAACTTCAACTGTGAAGTCAACGTGACCTGGAGTATCGATGATGTTAATTCTGTTGCCTTTCCAATGAACAGTAGTTGCTGCAGATGTGATTGTGATACCACGTTCTGCTTCTTGGTCCATCCAGTCCATTGTGGATGTACCATCGTGTGTTTCACCAATTTTGTGGTTAACACCTGTGTAGAACAGGATACGTTCAGTGGTTGTTGTTTTTCCGGCGTCGATGTGGGCCATGATACCAATATTACGAGTGTTTTCTAAAGAGTATTCTCTTGGCATGATTCGACATCCTTTCTGCCGCCTTTATTCAAATACAAGGCGATCCATAATTTATAGTATTGCAAGTTGTTGCGTATATTGACAAATCAAAGTGAAATTTGATTGAAATCAATCTTACCAACGGTAGTGAGCGAATGCTTTGTTTGCTTCAGCCATACGGTGAACGTTGTCACGTTGTTTAACAGAAGCACCAGTTCCGTTAGCAGCATCGATGATTTCAGCTGCAAGGCGCTGTTCCATTGTTTTTTCGTTACGTAATCTTGCGTAGTTTACTAACCAACGTAAACCAAGAGTTAGTCTTCTTTCGTCGCTAACTTCTACTGGTACTTGGTAGTTAGCACCACCGACACGTCTTACCTTCAATTCGAGTTGAGGCATGATGTTTTCGAGAGCTTGTTCGAAAACTTCCATTGGTTGTTTTCCAGTTTTTACTTCAACAATGTCAAATGCATTGTATAAAATTTTCTGTGCAGTCCCGCGTTTTCCATCAATCATGATTTTGTTGATTAAACGAGTGACGAGTTTGGAATTGTAAATTGGGTCAGGTAATACATCCCTTTTCGCAATATGTCCTTTTCTTGGCATGTTTTATTCTCCTTTCACGATTGACTATTTCTTAGGTTTTTTAGTTCCGTATAAAGAACGGCTTTGTTTACGATCTGTAACACCAGCGCAGTCTAAAGTACCGCGGATGATGTGGTAACGTACACCAGGAAGGTCTTTAACACGTCCACCACGAATCAGTACAACAGAGTGTTCCTGAAGGTTGTGTCCGATACCTGGAATATAAGCTGTTACTTCCATACCGTTGCTCAAACGTACACGAGCGTATTTACGAAGTGCAGAGTTTGGTTTTTTAGGTGTCATTGTCCCGACACGTGTGCAGACACCACGTTTTTGTGGGCTGGACAAAGTAGTTGGTCTGGACTTTAAAGAGTTGTAACCGCGATTTAACGCAGGAGATTTTGACATGTTCTCGCTAGTTTCGCGGCCTTTACGAATCAACTGATTAATTGTAGGCATTGCTTCTCCTTATTTATCTTTTATGAGTCCTTATCGACATAGTTCATACAAACGAATCCGGGTGGGTCATAATCAACCCTTTAAAAAACGGGTGTTCCACCCATTTGCATGCTTGAATAGGTTATAAAAATACGAAAGATCTGTCAAGCTTGTTTCTCAATGAAATTGATGAAAACGTCATGTAAATCATTACATCGCCAATTTCTTCCAAATTAGGCGATATCTTTCGAGATTTCCATTGTTACTCTAGCATGTTTTTTTCCCTTTTTACAACTTATATTGGCATCAATAGTGATTTTTGCTTTTTTAATTCTCTAGAGAACTCCTTAAATTGCTCTGTTGTCTTTTTTCCTGTCTATCGTCCAATTTTTTGTCCACTGCACTTTTATAATCAAATTATGACGTCGTGAGCTGTAATTATTTCAATCGATAGTTATTTTAAATTTCATTAGTTTCTGCTCGCTTTTTACTCATCTTTAAAACGATTTCTCTATTGTGATATTTCTTGAAATTCAATTACTTTTGCTTGTAAAAGTTGTGCTTCCTCTTCATGATGCGTAGCAAAAACAAGAGCAAAGTTTCGTTCTTTTTGAAGTTTTAAAAGAGTTTGAATAACCTCTTGTCTTAACGCCGGATCTAGAGCAGGGAATGTTTCATCCAGTATTAAAATATCCGGCTCTTTCATCATCGCTCGTGCCAACGCCACTCTTTTTCTTTGTCCTGCTGATAAAGTTGACGTTAATTGATCCAAAAACGAAAGACACGAAAATTTCAGCGCCCAATGCATCACTTTTTCTTTTCGTTTTGCTCGATCGAATTTTGAAAAGTCTAATCCAAGTTCAACATTGCGGTATGCACTCAATTCCCGATATAAATCATCCGCATCAAAAACCATAGATACATTTTGCGTGGAACTCACATAACCTTGATCTGGTTCTACAAGACCGGCAATCATTTTTAAAATCGTTGTCTTTCCACTTCCACTTGGTCCCATTAGCGCAATTCGCTCATTGGCATAAATCTTTAAATTCAAATTCGAAAGAATCTGTTTTCCATCAAACGCTTTATCTACATTTTTGGCACAAAAGAGCAATCGTTCTTCTTGTGTTGAGTTAACTCCTTTTTGTGTGAATTGTTTTGTCTCGTTCATAGTTAGTATGGCAACATATCCCCAAGATAAATGCAAGTAGTTTTCTTGCAGCATTGTGCATAAACAATAATGATTCTCTCTTCTTTTTTTGACCATAAGTTCACAAACAATGATAAGCATTAAACCATGACAGATGAATCTCATTTTGATATACTTAAGGCACCTAGCAAGCATGCATTTTTCCTACAACTGAGATAAGGGAAACTGATTTTTACATGTCATTGTCGAAAACCTAGAAAGTGCATCTCTCTTTTAAGACAGTTGCGGTTGATCAAGGTATCCTAGATTTGTAATAAGTTGCCCACCTGCACAAACGTACAGGTAAAAATCTCGCTTGTTGGGGGCCGGATCTTGGTCCGGCTTTTTTTATTGCCTTTTTTGACTTTGTTTGGCAAAAGCGTAAAAAAAAGCATGAGTGAAATCACTCATGCTTTCATATACATTGTTAAATAATTTTAAACTAAAACTACTTAATTGTAACAGTTGCACCAGCAGCCATAAGTTTTTCTTTGATTTGTTCAGCTTCTTCTGGAGCAATGTTTTCTTTGATGACAGCAGGAACACCGTCAACCATTTTCTTAGCATCAACAAGGCCAAGACCAGTGATTTCACGTACAGCTTTGATAACTGCAACTTTAGTTCCACCAACGTCAGTTAATGTAACTGTTACTTCGCTTGGTCCTTCGTCAGCAGCTGGAGCACCAGCAGCAGGTCCAGCAACAGCAGCAGCTGCTACTACACCGAATTTATCTTCGATTGCTTTTACAAGATCGTTCAGTTCAAGGATTGTTGCCTCTTCGAGGTAGGCAAGGATTTCTTCTTGAGTTAATTTAGCCATTTTATTTTCCTCCAATGGTTACTGCAATGATGCAGTCGCGCTCTTATTCTTTGCTTTCAGCAACTGCTTTAACAGCAAGAGCAAATTTGATTACAGGTGCATTCAAAGTAGATGCAAATTTTGCCAGCATACCTTCTTTGTTTGGCAGACTGGAAAGAGTTTTGATTGTTGCTTCGTCAACAACTGCTCCATCTACGATGCCGCTTTTTAAAACCAGTTTATCGTGAGTTTTTGCGAATTCAGCAAGTACACGAGCTGGAGCAACTTGGTCAGTACCAAATACAAGTGCGTTTGGTCCTTTTAAAGCTGGTTCCAGGGCTTCGAAGCCTAACTGTTTTACCGTACGCTGTGCAATTGTGTTTTTGAACACTTTCATGTCCACACCTTCTTTACGTAAGTTGTTACGTAATTCAGTGATTTCAGCAACTGTTAAGCCACGGTATTCAACGACAACAACAGAACTAGAGTCAGAGATTTTTTGAGACAGCTCAGCAACATCAGCTTCCTTTTGAGCAAGGACGTCTTTGTTCATGAGGTTTCCTCTACTTTCTGTATTGCATCAATATTCTCTAGATAGATTAAGAAAGCCCGCAAAGATAGCGGGCTTGATATGCATATTCAAAATGCGATCAATCCCTCGGCAACATAATTAAGCATTTTAGCCGTTGCTGTCTATGGAATACTGATAACAAACTTATATTAGTGATGAAGAATTAGAAAGTCAAATACTTTCTTATTTCATTTCTACGTGGATACCAGGACCCATTGTTGTAGAAAGAACAAGATTCTTCATGTAAGTACCTTTTACTTTAGCTGGTCTAGCTTTTTTGATTACATCGTAAACAGCGTTGAAGTTTTCAACGAGTTTTTCGTTTTCAAAAGATACTTTTCCGATCAGGACATTGATGTTACCTGCTTTGTCAACGCGGTAAGTAACTTTACCTTTTTTAACTTCGTTAACAGCGTTAGCAATATCCATTGTAACTGTACCTGTTTTAGGGTTTGGCATTAAACCTTTTGGTCCAAGTACACGACCTAAACGTCCTAATTTACCCATCATGTTTGGAGTAGCGATAAGAACGTCAAATTCGAACCATCCGCCTTGGATTTTTTGGATGAGTTCATCGGAGCCTACGAAATCTGCTCCTGCTTCTTCAGCTTCTTTTGCTTTGTCGCCTTCAGCAACAACAGCAACAGTCTGAGTTTTTCCTGTTCCGTTAGGAAGAACCATTGCACCACGGATCTGCTGGTCAGCGTGACGTGGGTCAACGTTTAAGTTGAAAGCCATTTCAACAGTTTCGTCGAATTTAGCGGAGCTAGCTTTTTTAGCGAGATCAACAGCTTCTTCAACGGTATAAATTTTTGTACGATCTACGAGATCTTTAGCAGCTTTATAGCGTTTGCTTAATTTTGCCATCGGTCTGTCCTCCTTATCCTTCGAATCCTGTGATTTTGATGCCCATGTTACGTGCAGTACCTGCAACAATGCGCATAGCACCTTCAACGTCATTAGCATTTAAATCTGGCATCTTGTATTCAGCAATTTCTTTAAGCTGATCTACAGTAATAGTTCCAGCAACCTGTTTCTGGTCACCGCTTGCTGTAGAAATTCCAGCAGCTTTTTTCAGCATTGCTGCAGCTGGAGTTGTTTTTAATACGAAATCAAAGCTTTTGTCTTCGTAAGCAGTGATGACAACTGGTACGATGTCGCCTTTACGTTCTTTAGTTGCATCGTTGAATGCGCTACAGAACTGAGGCATGTTGATTCCAACACCTGCAAGACCTGGACCTGGTTTAGCTCCACCTGCAGGGAACTGGAGTTTTACAACTTTAGTAATTTTTTTCTTTTTCTTAGCCATAAGACTCTCCTCCTGTATATGGTCTTATGCTGTGGTTTACGGAACGACTCGAATGATATGAAGATGATTTCTCATCTTTTTCTATCAATCTTTGCGTTTCCTCCCACGCATGCCTAAACATACTACTCAATTCAGTTTGAATTTGCAACAGAATAATCCGATTTCTTCGACTTTTTTTGATCGATATTTGCGATATGTATGGTGTTTCGTCCATCTAACTTTCTTGACTCACTATCACCTAGCCGTCATGTCATTTTTCAACGATCTACTCTTAAAGCATTAAACCTCTTATTCAACCATCATTTCTTGCATCGCCATTGAACTTAAAAGCAGGAAATGCTCTTCAAAACTGCATTAAAAAACCCTTCAAGATATATTCTTGAAGGGTGTTATTTTCAATGGTGACGCGTACGGGATTCGAACCCGTGAATGCATGCGTGAAAGGCATGTGAGTTAACCGTTTCTCCAACGCGCCATCTGTTTTTTTCATCCATCGCTTGAATGCCTCGTTAGTATATCATGTTTCAAAAGGAGTGCAATACTTTTTTTTAAAAAATTTATTTTTTTCTATTTGCAGATTCCCTTGACTCCATTTACGCATTCAAATCGGTCGTTTCTCTTATTTTTAATAAGCCAAAACACCAACTCAATTCACCATAACCGTATATATTGTTCTAAAATCGTTTCGTCGTCTTTGATCTAATCATTTAATCAACAAATTCAAACGCTGTAGTTTTTTCACCTTGATCATTGATGGAACGAATTCTAAGGGTATAAAAAACCCTTCAAGATTTTCACTTGAAGGGTGCTATTTTCAATGGTGACGCGTACGGGATTCGAACCCGTGAATGCATGCGTGAAAGGCATGTGAGTTAACCGTTTCTCCAACGCGCCATCTGTTTTGCTTAACGCTTTGATATGATAACACATCATTTTCTGAATGCAAATATTTTTTAAAAATTTTTTTCGACTTTTATTTTTTCTTTTCTATTCTCAAATTTCAATATAAAAAAGCAGCGATCTATTTCGTCACTGCTACCAGTCTAATTGAATATTGAGACTTTCTAAACGTTTTTGTTCTACCTCGATCCATTCATCTAATGTTAATGGCTGATAGTTTGAACGCATTGTAAAGCAATTAATCATTTGCATGGGCACTTTTGCTAAATCGCCCGTCCCGATGCGATGATGTGTTTGTTTAGATACGTATTGGCAATATTGATCAATAAATCTTTGGTCGCGCGTATTGTGGATATGTCCATATAACATCCACGTTTTTGGTTTCCCTTTTTCATCTACGCGATATTGTCCGTTATAGCACACCATTGGATAATGCGATAAAACAACTTTTCGGCGATTATCATGAAGCTCCGCATAATCTTTAATCCAGCCGAATATCGATGGATCAAACGCTTTATCATCAAGATAAAGATCATGATTACCGCGAATTAAAAACTTTTTCCCATTCAGACGTTCTAACAATTCTGTAGTTTGTTTAGCATTCCCCCAGGAGAAATCTCCTAAAATAACTACTTCGTCATTTCGACGAACCTTCTTATTCCACTGTTCCACCATATAGTCATTCATGATTTCAACATCTTCGAAACCACGACAATCCATTTGTTCGTTGAGCTTGTAATGATAGAAATGGCAATCGGCGATGTAATATCTCATATGCTTCACCCTTTCTTATCTGTTTTTATATTGTCTCAGTTTATCATCATCTTGGTTTTGTGTAAAAAAATGAATAATAAAAAACCAATTCAACAAATCAATAACTGATTCATCCAATTGGTTTTGATCTTATACTTCTTATATCAATTGACGTTTTATTTTTACAATAAATTTTTGCGCAGCTCTTCTGGTGTTTTGGCACTCAAATAGGCTGGCGCAACATCAAATGCAGTTTTGCATCCACATTGTCCTTCTTGATTTAAGCGATAAGCAGCTCTTGCATATGCGACTAATACAGAAGAAGTAAATTCTGGATTGGAATCGAGTTTTAAACGATATTCAATAATATGTTTATTTTCTTTATTCCAACCTGTTGTGCCCGTGCGAATCACAAATCCACCGTGTGGAATTCCACTATGATTAGCTTTTAATTCTTCTGCACTAATGAAATGAACAGTTGTATCGTAATCCACAAAATAGTTTGGCATCGTTACGATTTCGTGTTCAATTCTTGCCAAGTCTGCACCTTCTTGTGCCACAACAAAGCATTCCCGTGTATGTTTTTGGCGAGCGCTGAGTTCAGGATTTTCTCCATTGCGTACGGCTTCTAAAGATTGTTCGACTGGAATCGTATATTGACGAGCATCAATGACTCCTTCAATACGACGAATTGCATCTGAATGACCTTGGCTGACCCCTTTTCCCCAGAACGTATAATCTTGTCCTTCTGGAAGAATTGTACTAGCATACAAACGGTTTAAAGAGAACATTCCTGGATCCCATCCAATAGAAATCATGCCGATTTTTCCTGACGCTTTTGCGGCTTGATCGACCCGTTCAAAGTGTTCAGGAATTGCCGCATGCGTATCAAAACTATCTACGACGTTGAAATATTGAACAAATTGTGGCGTTTGTTCTGGAAGATCTTTAGCACTCCCTCCACAAATGATCATGACATCAATTTGATCTTTCATCTTCATCGCATCATCAACTGAATAAACCGATACCCCTGGGGTTAAAATAGAAACAGTTTTGGGATCTCTTCTTGTAAAAACAGCAACCAATTCCATATCTGGATTTTGTTGAAGGGCGCATTCTACACCACGACCAAGATTCCCATAACCTAAAACACCAACTCTAATTGTCATAAGCTGTTTTTCCCTTTCATTTTTGTTTCATATTTTACAACCATTTTCACTTACAGTCCGAAAGAATGATCAATCTAAGTGTTCTTTCATCCATTTTTTCGTAAAACTATCCAAGAGTGTAAGCGTTTCTTTTAAATTTTGATGTTTTTTAGCAAGTCCTAGGCGAACATAGCCTTCCATTTCAAATGTCGAACCGGGTACAAAGAAAATCCCGGTCTCATTTAATAAGTCGATCGCAAAGCGTGTCGAGTCGACACCACTTGGCAGTTGTAAAAAAGATACAGTCCCTTTTTGGGGCATCACGAGTTTGTAATATGGCGTTTGTTTGAGCCATTCTGTAATCGTTTGTTTATTATCTTGTACAACTTCTTGTACACGTTCAATAATTTCTTTTCTATTTTTCAAAACAACAAGAGCCATTCGTTCTACTAATGGTCCCGTGGAAATCAACATATGATCACGCATGGAATGTACCCTTGCGATAAGTTGGGGATTGGCTTTGATCCAACCAAAACGCAAACCGGCAGCACCATAAACTTTGGATAAAGAAGAAGTGGAAATTCCTTTATCATACAAGTCGCTAATTGCCACTTCTTGCTCCATACACAATGGGTTACGATATACTTCATCGACTAAAATCCAAATATTTTTTGCTTGGCATAAGGCAATCAACTGTTCGAGTTGGCTTTGATCTAGCCATGTTCCTGTTGGATTAGAAGGGTTTGCAAAAATGATCATTTTCGTATTCGATTGGATTGCTTTTTCCACTTGATCAAGTGGCAATGACCAATCCGTTGGATCAAGAGAAACCTCACTTGCCTCACAACCTAAAAAGCGGGGATAATCACGGAATTGTTGATACCCGGGATGAATGGTGATGATGTGATCTTTTGGGTTTAAAACAAGGTTCATGGCCAATTCGTTCGCTTGTAGTCCCCCATGCGTAAACGCTAGTGTGTTGTCATCTTGATTTTGATATAGCGACAACACTTCTTTACGTAATTCGGGTAATCCAGTAATCCATCCATAATCTAAAGTAATGTTTTCTAGTGCTTTCGGATCAAACTGCAATAAATCTTGCATCGTTAAACTTTCGCAGGAAGTATCCGTTAAATTGTATTTTGCTTGTTGTTCATAATCATTCATCCATTCTTCCGTCAGAAATCTTGCAATTTTCATTGTATCCTCCCAGCTGTTTTCTCTTTCAAAAAAATAGATGATCGAGTTGCCTAGCACAATCCCAACCATCTATTTCTATTTAATGAATCATCTATATTTTATAAATTCTAGTCGTAAATCACTTTGGATAAGAATTCTTTAGCACGATCACTTTTTGGCGCTGTGAAGAATTCTTCCGAGTTTGCTTCTTCAATCACATGACCCGCTTCTAAGAACACAATTTTTGTTCCTACTTTACGCGCAAATCCCATTTCATGAGTAACGACGATCATCGTCATCCCTTGCGCTGCGAGTTCTTGAATAACCTCCAGAACTTCTTTAATCATTTCTGGGTCTAATGCGGAAGTTGGTTCATCAAATAACATAATTTCTGGATTCATGCATAGCGCTCTTGCGATCGCTACACGCTGTTTTTGTCCACCAGATAAGTTATTTGGGTAACTATCTTTTTTCTCGAGTAATCCTACTTTACCTAAATAGGATAACGCATTTTCTGTCGCCTCTTCTTGCGTACGTTTGAGCACTTGCATTTGCGCAAATGTGCAGTTTTCCAAAACTGTTAAGTTTGGAAATAAATTGAAGTGCTGGAATACGAAGCCCATTTTATTTCGTAAAGCTCGATATTCTTCTTTGTTTTTTGGATCCAGCAATTTACCTTCCAAATAAACTTCGCCACCATCTGGTTTTTCTAAGCCATGAATGCAACGTAAGAAAGTCGATTTTCCGGAACCAGAAGGTCCGATTAAGCATACAACTTCTCCTCTTTCCACGGATAAGCTTGCTCCTTTTAAAGCATGCATACCAGAGAAGTTTTTCGAAAGATTATTGGCTTGAATCATGACGGAAGGGTTGTTATTAGTCACTGACTGCTAATCTCCTTTCCAATTTATGTGCTAACCAGCTAATTACTAAAGTCATGCACAGATAAACCACACCGGCAATGAGCAGTGGTGTTAAATAATCGTAGTAATGTGCCCCTAAAACTTGGGCGTTGTACATCAATTCACTCGTTCCAATACAGCTTGCCAAAGAAGAGTCTTTGATCAGCGTAATAAATTCACTAACAAGTGGTGGAACAATGCGTTTGAATGCTTGTGGCAAGATGATTTTGAGCATCATTGGCCAATAGCCAATCCCTAATGTTTCACAAGCTTCCCATTGTCCTTTATCTACCCCTTGAATACCAGAACGGAACAATTCCGCTTGATATGCTCCAGAGTTTAAGGATAAAGCAACCAAAGCAACGACATAGACATCCATGCGAACACGAACGCCCGTCATCATACGAATTAATACTGGAATTCCCAAATAGAAGAACATAATTTGTAACAACATTGGAGTTCCACGTAATACTTCGACATATGTACCACAAAGAATATTGAAGATTTTATGTTTAGAAATTCGTCCAGCTGCCATTAAGACACCGATCACCATTCCAATGAGCAATGCCCCAAGCGCTAGCGCCAATGAGATCCCTGCCCCTTGCAGCAGGAACATCATATTTTCGCCTGTTAAAACTTTATCCATTATTCAACTTCACTCGCAAACCATTTTTCAGTCATTGCTTTGTAGTCATCGCTTTCTTTGAAGGCAGCGATTGCTTCGTTGATTTGATCCATTAATTCTTGTTGATCTTCAGATGTGTAAATGATGTTTTCTTCATCCATTAATTGTTCACCAACGATTTTGAAACCACCTTTACTTACATATTGATCCGCTACAGCTTTATCTAAAACAACTGCATCGATTCCTTGTGCTTTTAAGTTTTCCATCATCAAGTTTGCATCAGCGACTGCTTGTACTTTTGCGCCTTCGATTTCTTGCGCTGCAGATTCACCAGTTGCACCTTGTTGAGCACCAACTGTTTTACCGTTTAAATCTGCTGCTCCAGTGATTGTAGAATCTTCTGTAACAACGATAACTTGTGCAGAATCATAATAAGAATCGGAGAAGATTCCAGCACGATCAGGGTCATATGTGAAACCAGATACACCTAAGTCAATTTGACCTGCTTGTAAGCTGGAAATGATTGTATCGAAAGATAATTCTTCGAATTCATATTTGTAGTTGTGACCATTTTCGTTGAGATAGTTAAATAACCAATCAACCATATCAGCATCGAAACCGATGATTTCACCACTTGCATCTTTAGATTCATATGGTGGATAGTCTGGGGAAATTCCTACTAAAATTGTTTTTGCTTCTGCATTTGCACCATCGGATGCTGCAGAAGAAGCGTTGTTGCTATTAGAGCAAGCCGCCATAGATAAAGCCATTAAAGAACATAATGCTACAGAAACTGTTTTTTTCATACTCTTATTCCTTTCCGGGGATAGCTCCCTTATATTTCTTGAAGTAGATTTCAAGTCTTAAAAAAAAGCGCCCTTTCGTTAATACGAAAGGACGCTTGAACACGCGGTACCACCTTACTTCCCCGATATTCTCATTCATCTTAATCGGGACACTTTATCCTTAACGCGGATCACGGCAGGGATTAACCAGCACTCCAAGACACGTTCAGAACGTTCCACTAACGACTTTCACCAACCGTCGCCTCTCTAAAAGCTTTCCGCTCTTACTACTTCTCTTCTTCGTTTATGCGATGATTTAAGCACAAGCCAAACCAAAACGCAAACATCAAATGCAATTTTTTGTCAAGAATCGTGCTTTTTATATAAAGTCAGCCTCTAAATCTGACATTTTTTCTTAAAAATTACATTTGTTTACATCTTTTTGTTTCATCCATTACATAGATTTTCATCTAACGATTTCTAAAAAAATCCGTCTCGCCCAGACGAAACGGATCAATTTAAGCAATAAAAATTAGTTTTTCAGCGCTTGTAATGGAGCAGGAATACGGCCACCACGATTTACAAATATAGAGTTTCCTGTTTGGTTAATCGCAATAACTGGACCTGATCCTAATAAACCACCAAAGTCGAGTACTTCACCGACTTTTTTACCAATTGCTGGAATGATACGAACCGCAGTTGTTTTCGTATTGACCATACCGATTGCTGCTTCATCCGCAATGACCCCAGAAATAATTTCGGCACTTGTATTGCCATCCACAACGATCATATCCAAACCAACAGAGCATACAGCTGTCATCGCTTCCAATTTTTCCAGCGTTAACACGCCTTTAGAAGCGGCTGCGATCATACCCGCATCTTCAGAAACAGGGATAAATGCACCAGAAAGGCCACCAACATGGCTTGTTGCCATGACACCACCTTTTTTAACTGCATCATTTAAGAGCGCTAAACATGCAGTTGTACCATAAGCACCACACGTGTCTAAGCCCATTTCTTCAAGGATATAAGCAACAGAGTCACCAATGGCAGGTGTTGGTGCAAGAGATAAGTCAACAATTCCAAATGGAACACCTAAACGTTTGCTCGCTTCGCGACCAACCATTTGTCCCATTCTTGTAATTTTGAATGCCGTGCGTTTAATTAAATCTGCAACTTCATCCATAGAAGCATTTTTATCCAATTTTGCGAGTGCTGCACGAACAACACCTGGACCAGAAACACCAACGTTAATGACGCAATCTGCTTCACCAACGCCATGGAATGCTCCGGCCATAAATGGGTTATCTTCTGGCGCATTGCAGAATACAACAAGTTTTGCGGCTGCCATGCAGTTGTCATCTGCAGTCATTTCTGCACAAGTACGTACGACTTGACCCATTTTCTTAACAGCATCCATGTTAATACCCGCTTTTGTCGAACCGATGTTAACAGAAGAACATACGTGTTGTGTCAAAGTGAGTGCTCGAGGAATACTTTCGATTAATTCGCGATCCCCTTTAGCAAACCCTTTTTGCACTAATGCGGAATAACCACCAATGAAGTTAACGCCTAATTTTTGCGCACAACGTTCTAAAGTTAGTGCGTATTCCACTGGGTCACCACCACTTGCCGCAACTAAAAGAGCGATTGGCGTAACAGAAATTCGTTTATTTACGACTGGAATTCCAAATTCACGAGAAATGTCATCGCCAACTTTCACTAAGTCTTTGGCTAAACGACAAATTTTATTTTCTACTTTTTTGCAGGATTCATGGATATCTGGATCAGCACAATCTAATAAGGAGATCCCCATTGTGATTGTACGAATATCCAAGCATTCCTCATCGATCATCTTGATCGTTTCAAGAATTTTATCTGTTTGCATAAGCACCTCTTAAATGGAATGCATTGCCTGGAAAATTTCGTAGTTCATCACGCGGATTACCAGGTTATTTTCTTCACCGAATGCTTCGAATTTGCTAGCAAAATCGTCCATCGTGATATTCAATTTTTCTAAGTCACAGATCATTGTCATGGAGAATACTCCATCGACGATCGTCTGAGATACTTCTAAAACATTCACATTGTGTTCTGCACAAATGTTTGCAACCATAGCCAGGATGCCTACTCTATCCTGACCAATTACGCTAATTACAGCTTTCATATTTTTCTCCTTTTTTAATTCGCTCATTGTTAGAGAATAACGAGTTTTCATTTTAACGCAATTCAAATTCTAATTTTTTGAAGCGATACAATTCCGCCGGTTCAAAAGTTGCCATTAATCCATCCACATTCGCATCGAATTCCCCCGGCATAAATGGGTATTGATCTTGTTTTTGTAAGATGTCGACGATTTGTTCCGTCAACTTCAGTGAGAGAGTTGTGCTCTTGAGTGCAACGATTCGATTTTCACGATTCACTAACAACAAGCGTACATCTAGATTTCTTTGTTCAAGTAACATCTTCTTTTCATCGCATTCTTGAATATTGAAGTAAAAATCGCAAGTATCGATCGGTCCGCCTTGAGCAAGGAAAATCAATACACCATTGGTTTCGCAAAGAACAACTTGAATCGGATTATCTGTTGCACTTTGCAATTGGTTTTCATTCCAATCTTCGTCTTTAAGAATCAATAAGATTTGATTCTCAACAAAGTCCATAACAGCACCTTCTTCAAGGTCCCAAGGTAAAATATCATTCTTTTTCATGCCTTCAGTATATCAGCTCGATTGCATTTGTCCGCTTGTCTTGTCTTTAAAATTGCGTTTCTCAACATTTTGTTAGTCAATCTCGCTTTACCTTCAAAATTGCTCTCATTGAAGGTTCTGTCACTCAAGAAAAAAACTCGCCAAATTTGGCGAGTTTAAATGATCTGATTCAAGAAAAATCAAACTTAGAATGGAAGTGGTTCTGTCTGCGCAACTTTTTGAGCAGCAGTTAAAATTGCCATTTTGTAGATTTCTTCTTCATTTGCTCCACGGCTTAAGTCGTTGATTGGCGCATTTAATCCTTGAAGGATTGGTCCTAATGCTTCCCATCCACCTAAACGAGCAGCGATTTTATAACCGATGTTTCCACTAGACAAGTTAGGGAATATGAATGTGTTTGCTTTACCAGCTACTGGAGAATCTGGTGCTTTTAATTTTGCAACTTCTGGAGAAACTGCACAGTCAAATTGCATTTCACCATCAACTTTGAAAGTTAAAGGCATACGTTTTAAACGAGTTGTAGCTTCTTCCATTTTAGCTACGCAATGACCTTTTGCAGAGCCATAAGAAGAGTATGAAAGCATTGCAACGCGTGGTTCAACACCGAATTTTTGTGCTGTATCTGCAGTTTGTAATGCGATTTCAACGAGTTCATCTGGATTTGGATCTAAGTTGATCGCACAGTCAGACATGAATAATTGCTGACCATCTTTAACTAAGATAAATGTTGAAGATACGATGCTCTGACCTGGAGCAGTTTTAACTAACTGTAATGCAGGACGAACTGTATCAGCAGTAGAGTAAGTTGCCCCACCTAATAAGCCATCTGCTTTACCCATTTCTACTAACATTGTTCCGAAGTAGTTTGTATGAGTTAATAATTCTTGTGCACCATCATGATCGAGACGTCCACGACGTAAAGCGACCATACGGACTACCATTTTTTCCAATTCTTCTGCTGGATATTCTTTTGGATCAAGAATTTCGATACCTGTGATATCGAAGCCATTTTCTTTTGCGTTTCCTTCGACTACAGCACGGTTACCTAAAAGAATAGGTGTGCATAAATCTTCTTTATGTAAACGCACAGCTGCACCCGCTACACGTGGATCCCAGCCTTCAGTAAAAACGATTCGTGTACCTTTTCCACGAACAAGTTCAGTTAATTTAGAGATGATCATGTTGTTTTACTTCCTTTTTTGTAAGGGCATATATTTGCTCTACCCACCAACTAATATAGCACTCGAACTCCATAAATAAAATTTGGTCAATTTCTTCACAAAGTCCATCGCATTGAGTGTTAAAAAGTGTAATAATTTAGTTCATTTTTATTGTTCTGTATATTTTTGAATTTCTTCTTTGAGGCGATCGACCATTTCACTTTGATCTAACTTCTCAATAATTTGTCCTTTACGAATCAACAATCCTTCATTGCGTCCGCCCGCAATCGCAATATCGGCGTGTTTCGCTTCCCCCGGACCATTGACTGCACAACCCATAATCGCAACCGTAATTGGTTTATGAATCGTTTGGAGCCAACTTTCCATCTCATCGACAACCGGTTTCATCTCCCATGCCGTACGACCACAAGTTGGACAAGCAATTAGATTTGGAACGTCATCTTTTAATCCGCAATCTTTTAACAATTCTTTGACAATTGGCAATTCTAAACTCGCATCTCCATTCACGGAAATGCGAATTGTATTGCCGATTCCTTCAAGCAGAAGTGGACCGAGTGCAAGTGTGGATTTCACTGCTGAAGTCATCACAGTTCCCGCTTCCGTTACTCCTAAATGTAGTGGATAATCGAATTCTTTGGCTGCTTGTCGATAGACCTCTAAACATAAAATCGGATCGCTGGATTTAAATGACAGTACAATGTCGTGAAAATCGAGATCTTCTAAAATTTGGACGTGGCGTTTTGCGGATTCAATCATTCCTTGCGCTGTCGGTTTGCCATATTTTTCGTGAATCTCTTTTTCTAAAGATCCTGAGTTAATTCCAATACGAATTGGCACATGATGTTCTTTACAACTCCGGACAACCGCTTCGACATTTTCGCGAGCACCAATATTTCCCGGATTGAGCCGAATTTTATCCGCACCTGCTTCAATTGCTGCTAGTGCTAACTTGTAGTCAAAATGAATATCTGCCACGAGCGGAATATGAATTTGACGCTTAATTTCTCGAATCGCTTGTGCATCACTCATATCCATGACGGATACACGGATGAGTTCACAACCTTGTTTTTCAAGATTTAAAATTTGTTCGACTACTTCATCCACTTTATTGGTCCGAATGGAGCACATCGATTGAATGACAACCCGATTATCGCCTCCAATTGTTAAAGGTCCAACTTGGACTGCCCGCGTTTGCATTCGATGCATTTTATCTTTCCCCTTTCTGTTGATGAACATAAACAAAAGATTCGTGAATTGAATGTTCTTTTATTTATCTTTTCCAAAATAAAACTGTATTTCTTGATTATAATTTTAACGAGTTTAATCCAAAATTGAATCCCGCTTCTCTGGAGATTCTTTCCCGATTTAACAATGACTCGTATCGCTTGAATCCATAAAAACATTTCGCTAAAATCTTGGCACAATTCAACCATGGCATTCAACCTCGACAAGACAAGTTTCTTGTCTACACTTCTATTATTAACCCCAAAACAAATAGAAAGGAGTATTTCATGGACGAAAAATTTGAATTAGTTTCTCCCTATCCCCCCGCTGGTGATCAACCAGAAGCCATTTTAAAGCTTGTCCAAGGGATTCAAAACGGAGAACAACATCAAGTTTTACTGGGGGCAACGGGAACTGGTAAGACATATACGATGGCGAATGTCATCGCCCAAGTCAATCGTCCTACTTTAGTCTTTGCCCACAACAAAACTTTAGCTAGTCAGCTTTATTCTGAACTCAAAGAGTTTTTCCCACATAACCACGTTGAGTACTTCGTTTCTTATTTCGATTACTATCAACCAGAAGCCTATATGCCTAAAACCGATACGTATATCGATAAAAATACGAAGACAAATGAAGAATTAGATATGTTGCGCATGGCCGCCGTCAATTCCGCACTGCACCACCAAGATACGATTATTGTCGCATCTGTTGCTTGTATTTATGGTGCTTCAAACCCAGATCAATACCGTGATATGATCGACACGATTCATGTTGGCGATCTTATCGATCGACAAGAATTGTTGATGAAATTAATCAACCAACAATATCAACGCAATGATGTGGATCAAATACGAGGAACATTTCGCGTAAGGGGCGATGTGATTGAAATTGCACCTGGACATACCGATCGGTATATCATTCGTATCGAAATGTTTGGTGATGAAATCGAACGAATTTGTGAAGTCGAACCTTTAACTGGGCAATTAATTCAAGCCTATAATTTCTATAACCTTTACCCGGCTAGTGGTTATGCGACAAGCATGGACATCATCCACAAAGCTGCCAATCAAATCGAAGAAGAACTCAAAGATCGTCTCGATTATTTTGATCAGATGAATAAACCTTTGGAAAAAGAACGTTTGGAACAACGTTGTCGTTACGATATTGAAGCTTTGCGGGAATTTGGCGTCTGTCCTGGCATTGAAAACTACTCTCGCCATATTGACGGACGTAAACCGGGTGAAACTCCTTATACGTTATTTGATTATTTCCCTGATGATTTTTTGATGATTATCGATGAATCACACGTTTCTTTACCACAGATTCGAGGCATGTTTAATGGCGATAGAGCCCGTAAACAAACGCTTGTCGATTATGGATTCCGTCTACCTTCTGCCCTCGACAACCGTCCTTTAACGTTTGATGAATTTGAAAAGAAGGCCAAACAAACGATTTATGTTTCAGCCACTCCTGGTGATTATGAACTTGAACAAACACAAGGGGAAATCATCGAACAAATCATTCGTCCAACTGGTTTATTGGATCCAATTGTCGAAGTTCGACCAACTCTCGGTCAAATCGATGATTTAGTTGGTGAAATTAACGATCGCATCGCACGTAACGAACGAACGTTAGTCACAACATTAACCGTTCGCATGGCGGAAGATTTAACCGAATATCTCAAAAACCTCAACATCAAAGTCGCTTGGCTTCACCATGAAGTTAAAACGATTGAACGTGTCGAAATTATTCAAGATCTTCGCAAAGGAAAATATGATGTATTAGTCGGAATCAACTTATTGCGCGAAGGTTTGGATATTCCTGAAGTCTCTTTAATCACCATTTTAGATGCGGATAAAGAAGGCTTCTTACGTTCAAAACGTTCATTAATCCAAATTATCGGTCGTGCGGCTCGTAATGCTCAAGGTAAGGTCATTATGTATGGCGACACGATCACCGAATCAATGCAATATGCGATTGATGAAACGGCCCGTCGCCGCTCGATCCAAGTTGCTTATAACCAAGCACATGGTATTGTTCCAAAAACGATTATCAAACCAATTCGAGAAGTGGTGCACTCAAAAGAAACGAAGCAGATGACTGCCAAGTATCTCAAGAAAAAACAAAAACTCTCGAAAAAAGATACTGCAACTTATATTGCCGAACTCGAAAAAGAAATGCGCCAAGCTGCCGCTGATCTCGATTTCGAACGCGCCGCTGAACTTCGTGACATGATTTTCGAACTCAAAGGTCTCTAATGAAAAAGTCGTTGTTTATTGTTGAATAAACAGCGACTTTTCTTTTAGCGGTTCGATTGAATCCAATTAATCGGCTCAACGCCATGATCAATTAAAAATTGATTGGCAAGTTTAAAATGATTGTTACCAAAAAAGCCTCGACTTGCGCTAAGTGGCGAAGGATGGACACTTTCTAAAACGAGATGGTTAGGATGATTTAAAAATTGTTTTGCCCCCTTGGCTTGTGCACCCCAAAGCAAAAATACAATTGGCTGATCTTGTTCATTGAGCACTTTTAACAAATCATTCGTAAATTGTTGCCAACCCATCTTATGATGAGATAACGGTTTTCCTGCTTCAACAGATAATACCGCATTTAATAACAAGACACCTTGACTGGCCCAATCACTCAAATCCCCAGAGCGGTTGATTGGCGTATCGTATTCTAAAGCGAGTTCTTTATAAATATTCACTAAAGAAGGGGGAATTTTCATATTGGCCGGAACAGAAAATGAGAACCCTTGCGCTTGACCTGGCCCATGATAAGGATCTTGGCCTAAAATCACCACTTTCACTTGATCGAGTGGCGTCATTTCTAATGCCCGAAATAGATTTTCTTTTGCGGGATAAACGGTTGTTGTTTGATAAGCAATATCGAGCTGTTGACGAATTTGACGCAGTGGCCCATTTTCCAGTTCTTCTTGCATAATATCTTCCCAAGTCATATTGATCCTTCTTTCTTTTTACATTCAAATCAGCCTTATTGTACCTGAAATTCATTCAGTTTCGAATTGGACCTTGGGTATTTTTGGAATATCATAAAGGCATGTCAAAAACACTTAATGAAAAGCTTACGGAAATGGAAGCTTGTAAATTTCATAACCACGATTTAACTGTATTAAAGCAATGGGACAAAGAAGACTTTGTTCCATTCGATGGGCAACATGCCATTCATGTTGCCGGAACCAACGGAAAAGGATCTGTGATTACTTGGCTTGAAGTTTTATTCAAAGCCCAAGCTTGTCAAACACGCTCCTTTATTTCTCCGCATTTAATTCGCCATAATGAGCGCTTTCGCATCAATGGCCAGGCTATCACCATGCAAGAATGGGAAACGATTTATGATGCCTTTTGCGATCGCTTCTTTGCGCGCCGCATGACGATGTTTGAAATGGATTTATGGATGGCTCGTCAAGCCTTTATCCACCATCAAACAAGTGATCCGACTTGGACAATGATCGAAACCGGATTAGGGGGAAGCCAAGATGCAACAACAGCTTTAGACTACAAATACGGCATCATCACCCAAATCGGGTTTGACCACATGGCTTTTCTCGGCTCAACAAAGGCTGAAATTGCCCAAGCCAAAGCTGGAATTATCCAACCCGGCATGTTGGTTGTCACATTTGAAAAAGATCCTGATTGTCTAGCCGTCTTTCAACAACGGGCTCGTTCCGTCCATGCCAAACTTAAAATTCTCAACGACTCTGATTTAGCGCAAGTCGACTTTTCTGAGTTTTGGAATTTGCATCTTCCGGCCTATCAAAAAGAAAACTTTATGTGCGCCTACACGCTGTTAAATGAAATTGGCTATTCCTTTAGTTGTGATCAACTCAAGCAAGCAATCCAAGATTTTTTCTGGCCTGCTCGCTTTCAAGTTTTACGCCAAGACCCTTATCTCGTTTTAGATGGCGCCCACAATCCCGATGGCATTGAAGCCCTTGTTTCTTCTTTGATGCAAAGTCATACAAAAATCGATCAAATCTATTTTTCGGTTTTAGCGGACAAACAAGCCCATGTCATGATTAGAAGACTTCAAGATTTAACGAACAATCTTCACTTTGTTTCTTTTGAAAGTGAACGACTTGCCGATCTTGATCAACTTGCCCAAGAATACAATGCGCCTGTTGTTGAGCTCGATACACTGTTTCAAGAACTCGCAACAACATCAAAAACGACTCTTGTTTGTGGCTCGCTCTATTTTGCCGGCTACGTCCTCGAACACTTTTTAAAACTCTAAATTTCGTATAAAAAAAAGCACCCGCGGGTGCTTTTTCTTTATCCATTGTTTGTTTCTGTTTTGGCTGGAAATAGTGTTTTAGGCAAATAACGGAATGCGAAGTAGATCACAACACATTCAATCGGCAAGCAGACAATGTTTTTAACGACACGGCTGCTGACTAAAGCCCAATAAGGCATATCGAACATCATCGTCAACAATAATGGGTTGAATAAGATGTTTCCGATCAAATTTGCGAAAATCTGCGCCATGATAATACGGGGAACGGAAATTTTTTCTACTTGATAGAAAAATGCAACATAAATTGCACCTTTAACCATGAGCACTAAAGCAAATAGTGGGTTATATATTCCATCTGGTGCCATCATAAAGCCCACAAAATCAGCTGTTAAAGCGTACACCATCGTTGGCCAAAAGCCATAAATTCTTGCACAAAGTACAGTCGCTAAAAAAGCAAAGCTCACTTTTAATGTGGCAGAAAGCTGAATGTTAAATAAACGCAAGGCCACAAAGAGAGCCACAAATAATGCAACTCCTGTAATTGTACGAGTACTTGTTAATTTCGCGCCTTTCAAATTAAAAAAGCTTGCGACAGATTTCATAATCTATTCCTCCTTTCCGTTGCATAGGAAAAGAGGTTCATCTTTTCGGTGCAGCGGGATGCGAACAAAAAACCGCAAGGTTACCCTTTTCGTCGCCGATTCAACTCCCCGTTATCGGCACACTTAACGCTTTTCGTTCTACTCTGTCTGCCCTTACTATAAAAAGCTCACCTTTTCTTGTCAAAAATTCCTACTTTCCTTTTCAAAAAGTCAATAAAAAAGAATCAATTCAAGACGTTGTGCAACCTCTTACGTCTTCATTGATTCTTTTGTCTTTATTCTGTTGTTTCTTGTTGAGAAGTAACAGCTTCTTGAGCACCCGGTTGAACGGCTGGAGCAGGGATTTCACCGGAATGGATCATCTCTAACGTTTGGAAGAGCACCGAATCATGATTCATTGACTCTTCGTTGAGTTTTTTTGCTAAAAGATCAAGCATCGATTGAAATGTCGTATTATCAATCACACCTGTTGGTTCTAATCCTTGATCGCTTTGGAATGATTTTAAAGCCTCACTACTTGCCACACTAAAATATTCATCCGAACGTTGGGCTGGATAACCTAAATAGCGAAGATAAATCTGCGCTGCTTTCGCATTGGAATGTACACTATCTGGCGTAATATTGAGCGGACTTTCTTCGCTGACAGGAACATAGCTCACTGTCGCAACCTCACTTAAAGCCACTTCGGCATCCGGAATAAAGCCCACTTTATTGATGGAAAGACCATTTGGTGTTTTCCATTCTGCTTTTGTGAATTTAATAGAAGTGCCATCTTCAAACGGGATTGTTGTTTGTTCTGTTCCTTTTCCATACGTCGTTTGTCCGACTGTCGTTACTTTGTCCGGGATTTGATCTTTTAAAGCCCCGATCAAAATTTCTGAAGCCGATGCCGTATTTTTGTTTTGCAAAATATAAATATGGTCAAACTCGACTTGGGCATAGTTATCTTCTGTTTTGATCGTCTTGACAGTTCCATCTTTTAAACACTCTTGGAAAACCACGCTATTTGAAGGCAATAATGAAGAAGCAATTTGAATGACGGAGCTTAAATAGCCTCCGGTATTATTGCGTAAATCGAGAATTAAATTTTTCGCGCCTTGTTCACGAAGTCGACCAACGGCTTCTGTAAAATCTTTTGCGGTATCTTGGGAGAACGAACTCATAGTGATTAATCCGTTATCTTCCAACATTCTTGCACTTACCGTTTGATCAAACGTGCCCGGGGTTACCATCATATCCACGAGTTCGTCATTGCGTTTAACTTGCATCGCCATACTTTGATTTGCATTCGATTGAATGATTTTTACGATTTCATCCGTTGTTTTTCCGGCGACTTCTTGTTTGGCCACTTTGACAATCTCATCACCCGGTTGAATTCCGGCGCGATCTGCTGCCGAATTCATATATACATCTTTAACAACAAAGCGGTTTTGCGTATCTGTGAAAAAACTCACGCCAATTCCGACATTGCTGCCCGCTAAAGCATCAGAAAACGCACTTGCTCTTTCTAATTCCAAATAGGAAGTATGTGGATCTTGGGGAATTGTCGTCATGCCAGTTAACGCATTTTCAATTAATGTTGTTTGAATATTTTCATCATCTTTTGAGTAATACCATTCTTCAGACAACAAATCATAAATCGTTTGGAATTTTTTGAGTTCATCTGATGTTTGAGCGACTTCTGTTTTTGATAAAAACGGAATCGGCACAACGCTTGCAATGACCATTCCCACTACAAGAAATACAATTGCCACTCCCCCAAAAAGAAGAGGTGAGGTATTTCTTTTTTTATTTTTTTGATTTGGATCAACTTTTTGCATAATTATTTTCCTGCCTAATCAAAATCATGTTACTTTTTCGTCTTTGAAAAAAAATTAAAATTTAACATTTAACTTTTAAAGCATGAACGAATTTCAAAATGATGTCAACACGATTTCTTAGGCGGATCTTCAAAGCAAACATAAAAAAAGCCTTTAGGAACGTCACCTAAAGGCTATTATTTGAAAAATGGTGGAGCGTAGGAGGATCGAACTCCTGACCCCCTGCGTGCAAAGCAGGTGCTCTCCCAGCTGAGCTAACACCCCACATTAACAATCAAAAAATGGTGGGCCTGAATGGACTTGAACCAGCGACCTCACCCTTATCAGGGGTGCGCTCTAACCACCTGAGCTACAGGCCCATCTCTTGACTGCTCGAAAATAATAACAGATCCCTAAGCAGAGGTCAAACATATTTTTAATTTTTTTTAAAAAATTTTAAAGCACATTTAATCAGCCCCATTAAGCTCAATCAGCGATCCAATCGATCGTGGTGGATCACCACAATTCATCCTTCTTTTCTAGAATCTATTCCACAAAATCAACGAAAAGAAAAATCAGTCAGTTTAAATATCTTGGCCACAGTAAAAGTAACCAAGCTGCTTTAATCTAAAAAGATCTGTGCGCACAGAAAAAAAGCCTTTAGGAACGTCACCTAAAGGCTATTATTTGAAAAATGGTGGAGCGTAGGAGGATCGAACTCCTGACCCCCTGCGTGCAAAGCAGGTGCTCTCCCAGCTGAGCTAACACCCCACATTAACAATCAAAAAATGGTGGGCCTGAATGGACTTGAACCAGCGACCTCACCCTTATCAGGGGTGCGCTCTAACCACCTGAGCTACAGGCCCATCTCTTGACTGCTCGAAAATAATAACAGATCCCTAAGCAGAGGTCAAACATATTTTTCAAAAAAATTTGACATTTACGCATTTTTTGAAAAAGAACCATCCTTGAAACAGTAAAATATGCTTTATATAAACGATAAATCTTAGCTCGTGCACAAAATAAAAATCAGAAAAATAATTCAAAAAATATTAAAAGAAATTCAAAGATCGACCTCCGTATCATCAATTCATTTCCCATTCAAAGTGAATATTGCATCTAAATTACACATTCCTCTTCTTTTTGATTCGCAATTTTAGATCCATTGATACTTTCTTTTTAACTTTTATGTCATACTCTTTTGCAAATGATTAACTGTCTTGTTGATAAATTTGATCATTTTAAATAAGAAGCGTCTTCGAGATCAATAGCCAAGTTCATATTTAAAATAGAATCCCTGCTGTCGTCTTATAATAGAAGCAAAAATCGTATCGTCTTTGCCATTCTTAAGTCTGTTCTAAATCAACGTCCAAGACTATTCATCATTTTCTTGCCAATCAAATCTTGCTTGATCTCTTCTTGATTTTTTAAATGCACCAATCTTAAGATCATCAAGTCTTTTTCTTCTTTTTATTTTAAAAAAATTTAAATTACTATTTGACCTATGTAGGTGGATCTGTTATTATTTTTGAGTAATCAAACACGTGGGGTGTTAGCTCAGCTGGGAGAGCACCTGCTTTGCACGCAGGGGGTCAGGAGTTCGATCCTCCTACGCTCCACCATTTTTGAAATGATAGTCTCTAGGTCATGACCTAGAGACTTTTTATTATTTATGTAATTTTCCATGACTTAGATTAGAACCTGTAAAAACCAAAGCATATTGCATCTTTTCTATCGATCAAAAAAAGCTCCTTTTCATTGACCAGCGTTCAATAGATAAGGAGCTTATTCTTTTGTTCTAGTTTTTTATTTTCTTGCGGATAAGCCGTAAAAGTCAGCATCTAACAATTGTTCGATTGCCCATGCTACACCTTCTTCAGCATTTGATTTTGTCATATACTTCGCAACTCGTTTAATTTCTTCATCGGCATTGGCCATAGCAACAGTATGAAAATCCATTTCCATCATCGACAAATCATTTAAGCTATCTCCGAAAATAATTACTTCATCCATTGTATAACCCAGTGATTCGATGAATTCTTTGAGTGCCGGACCTTTTTGGCCCGCAAGGGATGTAATTTCAATATTCGTCGGAAATGAAGAGGCAACCGCAAGTTGAGGCAACTCTTTAGCAGCTTGTTCTTTAATCGCAACCATGCGATCGGCAGGAGCACCAAAACAGAAAACCTTGGCAATTGGTTCCATATTTTGTTCTAACGTTTCAAAATTTGGAAACATATTCGTATTTTCCATCATTTGTCGTGGTCCAAAATCAGGATTTGCGAGAATTTCTTCGTCCGTTTTTCCGGCATTGAAGATCCGCGCATCTTGCAATGCTTTTTGTATAAAATCATCTTCTGTGCCGATAAAAGCCATTTTTTCAAAGCCGTTATATTTCAATCCCACTTCTGGGTATTTTTCAAAGAAAGCAGCAACTGCTCTAAGATCTGGCCAGCTAATCGGATGACGACCTAAAACATGTCCATCACGATCTTCAACTTCTGCTCCACTGTTAAGCAACAAGTCAACATTATCTATTCTGCCATCAATTGCCCCTAAAGCACCTTTTTTAAAGCGTCCTGTCGCAATCACTACACGCATTCCGAGTTTTTGTGCGCGTTTGATCACAGATGCCGTACGGGGTGTGATTTCGTGGTTCTCATTTAAAAGCGTTCCGTCCATATCGACCGCAATGACTTTAATCATCTATCTTCCCTACTTTCTTTGTATTGATCTTTATGCTGTTTGGATACGGGCATGTGATCCCGTAACTGGATCTTTTGAAACGACGATTTGATTATCGATTCGATTCATTAAAGACTCTACGTGGGAAATAATACCGACTAATCTTGAATCCGCCAACATCGATAAAGCAGAAATTGCTTTACTCAGACATTCTTCATCTAACGTTCCAAATCCTTCATCAACAAAAAGCGTTTCCAAGCTGACACCTCCAGCTTCTAATTGAATTTCTTCAGAAAGGCCAAGTGCCAAACAAAGGGAGGCCATAAATTGTTCTCCTCCCGAAAGAGAACGTACAGAACGAGTGGAATTGTTGTAGTAATCTTTGATATCTAATCCTAAACCAACTTTGGAATTTCCTCCTTGTTCATTAGCCCGCAACAATTCATATTGTCCTCCACTCATCATAAACAAACGGGTGTTCGCACGGCGAATAATTTGTTCAAAGAAGGCGATTTGAACATAAGTTTCCAGATTGATTTTAGCTTGTCCGGTTAATGAGCCATTCAGTGTGTCCGATAACAGTTTTAAGTTTTGCGCTTCATCATGCATTTTCGGCAGTTCTTTCATCTGCTCTTCAATGCGTTCGAATAATGTTCGATTCGTTTTTATCACACCATTGAGATGAATAATTTCTTTAGACACATTCTCCCGATCGGTTTCCATTGTTGCAATTTGCGCATTCATTGCGACAAGTAAAGGTTGGATATCTTCTGGCTTTTTCTCAAATGTCTTTAATACCCCTTCAATTTGCGCATCATTTGCCTTTAACTTTTCGTTTTCAGCTTTTGTTTGTTGATACAGTTTTTCGTATTCCGCACATACTTTTTGATCTTGCGCGAGTTTATGCCGTGCTTGTTGCTCATCTTGAATATCAATTGTCTTTTTCAGTGTTTCTACCCGTTCTAACAGAGCATGAACTTCCAATTTTGCTTGGGATAATTGTTCTTGTTTGTCTTTGAGCACCTTTTGCGCTTGCTCTAACTTTGTTTGGTTTTGTTGGTGCAACTTCGTCAATTGTTGTTTTTGTTGATTTTGCGCAAACAATTCTTTTTGTTCTTTTAAAACTTGTTCAATATCAAGGTTGCCTAATTGTTGTTGCAAACTGATGATATCTTGATCAAGATATTCAATTTCCTGCGCGAGTTTGGCACAAATCACACTTTGGTTTGTTGCTTGTTTTTCTTTTTTACTTCTGATTGTTTCCAGTTTACGAACCTCTTCTTCTTTTGGGGTTTGATCATTAAAAGAAGCAGGGTGTGGATGGTCTAAAGAACCACAAACTGGACATGGTTGATGATCTTGTAAATCTTGTGCTAAAAGCCCCGCTTGTCCGGCTAAAAACAGCTGATTCGCATTTGTGTAATCATTTTGCGCTTGCAAAGCTTGTTGATTGTATTCAATAAACGTTGCTTGTTCTTTCTTTTGTTTTTCTAATTGTGCCGCTTGTTTACTTTGGAGCTGTTTTAATTTTTCGACCTTTTCCACCTGCGCTTTATTTTTTTCGATTTTCGCTTCTAGATCTTGCCATTGTTGAAGTTGCTTAGCTTGGACTTCTAATTGAATTTTCCCTTCTTGAATTTGGGCTTCTTCTTTTTGACACGCATTTTGAATTTGTTCAAAATTCATTTGTGCTCGTTTTTGTTTTGCCTGCACTTGCTGTACTTGTTTAAATTGATCGAGTTGTTCGACAAGCTTTTTTTGACCATAAATCAATTGTTCAATTTCTGGTTTTTGCTTTTCGAGCAATTCTAAATTCTTTTCATTTTCAACAAGCTTTGGCATTAATTCTTCTTTTTGTTTTGTTGCTTGAACAAACGTTTGATAGCGGGCAGCTTGTTGTGTCAACAAGCCTTTTTGTTGGAACAAATTCGCAGATTGTTTAGTCAGTTCTTTTTCTTTTTGTTGCAGTGTTGCAAGTGCACTCGTTTTTGTTTTGAGCCATTGCTCAATTTGTTCAACATTTTCTTTTTCTTCTTCACTAAGTTCTTCTAAAGCGTCTTTTGCCAACTGAAGCTGTTCTTGTGCTTGATCCGTTTTAGCGATTGCTTGTTTTGCCTTTTCATGAATCATGTCTTGCAGACGGGAATAATCACTCGTTTGGAATAACTCTCTAAAAATTTTGGTTCTCTCTTGGGTCGAAGCGAGTAATAATTTCAAAAATTCCCCTTGTGCTAAAATCGCAACTTGTTTGAATTGCTTCATATCTAATCCAATCAAGTCATTCATCGCTTGGCGCACTTCATTGACTTTGGTGAGTACTTTAGCATGTTTAAAATCTGTGAATTCCACACTAGAAGGGTGCTTAGTCAATCCCGTCCCCGTCTTTTTGGCCCGCATATATTCGGGAGAGCGTCTAATCAAATAACGTTCATCATGAAGCAAAAACTCTAATTCAACATAAGTATCCAAATTGGGATTGGCATATTTGGAACGTAACATTTCTGGTTTACGAATATCCCCAGATAATTCCCCATATAAGGCATACACAATCGCATCGAAAATCGTTGTTTTTCCTGATCCTGTATCCCCACTAATCAAAAAGAGTCCTTTATTTTCAAACAAAGTAAAATCGACTTCTTGTTTTTGGACATAAGGTCCAAAGGCTTGCATCGTTAATTTAATCGGCTTCATGTAGTGCCTCCCAACATGACTGAATCAGTTTTGCTTGATGTTCATCCATTTGCACTCCATTTTGGAGCGCAAAAAATTCCTCAATAATCATTTGCGGCGTTTTATGACTTGCTTCTAACGGTTTATAATCGCTAATTTCGTTTTCCCGTCTAATTTTGGCATAGCTAATCGAAAGAATTTTGGGATAGATGGCATGCAATTTTTCAAATGCATCATAAATTTCTTGTTGATCATCTAAAACGATATAAAAATAGTGATCTAAATTTTGTTTTTGTCTAAATTCACGACTGACCAGTTGCTCAAATGTGCCTTCGATTTTGACAAAATCACTAGAAAGCTGTAGAGGAAAGAGCGTCTTTTCAATCGAATGATCCATCTTTGTTTCGATCATCGTGATCGATTTTTCTGTTGTAATTTCGGAAGCAGAAAATTTCAGTAACGTTCCTGGATACCAGTTATTCTCCCTTCCCGCTTTTTGCGGACGATGCAAATGGCCGAGTGCAGCATAGTCAAATTTTTCGAGCACTGCACTATCAACTTCGTCTAAAGTTCCAACATAAGCAATTTCACTATCACTTGCTGATGCACCTTTATAAAATTGATGGCTAAGTAAAATATTGGTCGCATCCGCTTTTAGATTTGCTTGATCTAGTGCTAGACGAATCGCATCGCTCCAATTTTCTACCTCACATTCATATTGCAAACGGACTTGAGCCGGACGTAAAAACGGTAAAAAGTGAATGCGAACACTTTCATCAGATTTGTTTAAATCAACGTATTCGATTTCACCTTTCCATTCTGTTTGGATATGAATTGAAGATGCTTTCATCAACTCATTGCCAAACCCTAAGCGGCCTGCCGAATCATGATTTCCGCTAATCATAAACACATCGATCGAACGATGGTTTAACTCATTTAAAAACCAATCTAATAAATCGATCGCATTGACGGGTGGTATTGCTGTGTCATAGACATCACCACAAATCAAAACACCATCTACTTGTTGTTGATCAGCGATTTGCAAAACAGCTTCTAATGCTTCTTTTTGTTCTTCAATCAAGTCATAGCCAAATAGCTTTTTCCCTAAATGTAGATCGGCTAAATGAATAAATTTCATAACAGTCTCCTTTCAAAGCCCCCTTGCTTATTCAAACAAGCTACCTTTACCTTACCTGAAAATGATGAATTTGGTGAAAATATATCCTATTTTTGTCAAAAAAACATCAGCCGTCTGTAGGCTGATGTTTTAGTTCAGATAAATATTTTTATGATCAATAAATTTCGAATATTGAGATGATGACTGATAAAAAAGAAATCATCGCAAATACGATTGCAACAAACCAGAACCATCCACTACGAACGAGAACGGACCATTCTTTTTTCGCTTGCGAACTCAACAAAATCATCGCACTAACTTCTTTGCGTTCTTTATACCATACGTAGCATCCGTATACGACAAGCACGAGTAATAAAAGAGAAAGAAGCGTAACCATAATACCCGTATCGAACGCTGTCACAACGACGGCGATAAAGTTATTCAAAATATGAAGTAAAACGGTCACTAACAAGCTTCCACTTCTCAAATAAATATAGCCAAAACAAATTCCGCTAAAGAAAGCTGGAATTCCTTGATCTAAATTCATGTGCATCAAACTAAAAATCAATGCCGAGACAACAACCGCAAAACCTTTGTTGTAGCGCGCAAGTGAATTACAAATCATTCCTCTAAAAATGATTTCTTCACTAATCCCCGCAACAATTCCCACGGAAATCAAATTCATAATGAGATAAAAGGCATTTGGACTATACACTTCTACTTCCGGAATTTGCGTACTGAAGAATGACAAAATCAAATTAAAGAACACAATAATCAAGCCACTAAAGAAGTTGACACTGTAGTGCATCGCCACGCCTTTACCCAACCAATTCCAAGAGAACTGTTTAAAGTTCAATAGCTTTGAAACATTGATATGGAATACTTTTGCGCCATAAATAATTGCACAGGTTGCTGCAATAATTGAAGTTACAATTTCCCAGACAGTAAAAATCATTGAGTAAGTAGAATAACTTACGGGTAAACCAACGATAAATGATGATCCCAGGAACATCACGATAAATTGAACTGCGAACAACAACAAGCAAGTTTTGATCGCATAGTTAATCGTCTTTTTTAATCCCGTTGTGTCAAAATAAGTTTTTTCATGAGGATCTTCTACCATGTTACTACCTCTTCGTCTTCGTTAAACTGGTCTTGCGATTCTTGAGCGCGTTGACGACGTTTTTCTTCTTTCCAAATCGCATAAGGCAACATGATTCCTTGGTCTAGCGGATCCCCTTCAAACTTCATCGGTGTTTTCATCTTTTCGAATTCTGGAGACCGCGTTAATTTTTCGCTTGGAGTCGACATCATGATCGATCTAAACACCGGTGGGTTTTTACCCATTTCGACAAAGATGGTTTTTGTCAAACCATAGATCCCTTCATGACGTTTACCCGTATGGAAACTAAATTCCTGCAAAATTGCTCGACAAAATTCACGTAAACTATATTCATCGATATTTGTTTTGAACATGATAAATGGAATTTTATCGTTTGTGATATAGAGCGGTGAGCTCACCACAAATTTATTGCAGATCGCACGAGGAATTTCATTACGCATCATATCCTCGAAATATTCAGCATATTGTGGGTCATTTGCCATAAGTTCTTCATTAGGAAGAACTTCAAAATATAAAGTTGGGTTCACAGAACCATTGCGGTAGAGTGATCCACGTGTCGTTTTCGTGTAAATAATGGGATAAGCTTTTTTTGCCATTATTGTTTCTCCCTTCGCCAAGCGTAATATTCTTCATCTTTTTTCTCATCGATTCCATCACTACTTTTTAAAATCTGCCCTGGATAGTGTCCATAAAGGTCCAAAAAGCCTTGTTCATCGAGTCGTAATGTATGATGGTGCCCCGTAACATAATAAATATCGTTTTCAAAACGGGCGAGTGTCTGTAAATCAATAAACTTCACTGTATAACCATTTTGAAGTGCTTCAATTAATGCATACGGGGTATTCAGAATTGTTTCATTCATAGTTTCAATTTTAAATGATCTCCACCGAACAATCAAACCTAGCGCAAAATGCTTAGAATAAAATAAGAATTTACAGACGAATTAAATCCATTCAGCTTGATCCTATTGTAAGAAAACTATCTTTTCCATACCATTTTAGAATCAACTCATCATAATAAATGGATATCTTTATATTAGGTAAAAAAAAAGAGCTTTTTCAGCTCTTTTCAAAGGAACTTTCTATCCCCTATATTTGTTTTAATGATCTGAATCTGCCCATTGTGGAACAGTGCTCGAGCGGCGTACCATAATTGCTTTTTGGAATTCAGTCGCATTAATAAATTTCAAAATTATATTGCATTCTTCTGGCGTGCATCCAATCAAAACTTTCGTGATGACTTCACGAGAAAGAATATCTGCTTGAATCACAATTGCTGTTGCCTGCATGTTTTTTAAAGAACCGTGAAAACAATATAAAGGGGTAGAAGGAGCAGAAATCGTGTCTTTGATCGTTCCAAAATCAAACGGATAAACCAAACCAGGATAATCAAGCGCTGCTTCCCCTTGCTTGCGAGTGACCTCCCATTTACCTGAAAGAATCAATGTATCTAACTTTTGCCAAAAATAAACATTATTCTCAAGTTCGTTTTCTTTAATTTTCATCATTTCCTCCTTCTTACAGTATTCTTTACAGTAAACAATTTCACAAAATTGTTCAAGTCACCTTATCTTTTTTTCTGATTCTTGATAAAAATCGCTTACTCTTGTGCTAAATATGTCCAAACATCAATTGGTCTTGCTTGTTCCCAATTAATTGTTGAATCCACATTCCAATTCGAGATTGTATAATTCGCTTCATCGTATCCAATTCCCACATCAACAGGAAGACCTTCTTCAATTTTATAAATACTTGGCGTGTATAAGAAGTAAGGAAAAATCGACAAAAACTGTTTTCCTTCTTCTGTAGAAGAAATCAGTGTCATATCACCTTCCGCTTCCCGGTACAACTCATAATCTGTCGTATCTAAACGATACACATTATACTGACCTTTATGATCTGCTTTTGTTTCTTCTAAATACGTATTCATCGAATTACAGAATGGACAATTATCGCGTTCAACCATCAAAGTAAATGTTTCTTTATCGGCAATCATCTCTTGCAAGACTTCCATATTAATTTCCTTGATTTCTAATTCTTTGTTGGCATCTTGTCCATTGGCACATCCGGTAAAACTGAACAACACTGCGCAAGCCATTGTTGTAGAAATTAGTTTTTTGAATATCGTATTAGTCATCTAAATTACTCCTTTGAATTGTCCGTATTAAGCGCATGAGGTTATATGCTTCTTGACAAAGATTTTTTGGTCCTTGTAGTAAGGCGTATTGAAAACTCATCGCCCGATCTGCCGTCGAAAACAAGGCAGTAATTCCTTGTTTATAAAGACTTTCATATCCTCGCCCTAGTGCTCCTGAAACAACGATGACCGGTTTATCATATTCTTGGGCCATCATGCCGATTTGAGAGACGACTTTTCCACAAGAAGATTGGGCATCGCTTTGTCCTTCTCCAGTAAAAATCAAATGCGCTTGAGCAATCTTTTCTTTTAATCCGCCTTCTAAAAGAACTTCTATTCCATTTTGCATCGTCGCACCAAACAACCCGATTAACATGCCGCCAATTCCCCCAGCAGCACCTGATCCTGGTGATTCATTCATGTCCACATGGAAGGTTTGATCAATTTTGTTTCTTAAAACCGTCATTCCATATTCGACATCCATGAGGTTTGTTGGCGTTAGTCCTTTTTGGCGACCGAAAATATAAGTTGCGCCTTGTGTTCCTAATAAATAATTGGTCACATCACAAGCCGCAATCAATTGACAGTCATGGCTAAAATAGAAATTACGCTTATCAATAAAAGCGATTCTTTTTAAATTGCGCGTGCACGGGCGCAAAATTCGGTGTTGGCGATCATAGAAGACTGCCCCAAAAGAAGCAGCTAATCCCATACCACCATCGTTACATCCCGTACCTCCAAGACCAATCACCAACCGCTTAATTTCCCGTTGTTTTTGAACTTGTTTAATCAAGATCCCTAAGCCATAACTCGAAGAATCGAGAACATGTCTTTCTTCTAATGGATATAACGTTAATCCCAAAACGCTTGCCGCTTCAATACAAGCTGTTTTCGTCTTGGCATCATAAGCCCAATCTACAAAAATTGGTTTGCCATACAAATCTTTAGCATATGCCTGCAAAAGTTCAGCTTGAAATACTTGTTCAAACGCTTCGACCATTCCCTCGCCACCATCGCTGATCGTAAACTTTTCGCATTGAATGCTTGGATCTGCTTGTAAAATTCCATTTTCAATTTGTGCATTCGCTTCAGAGCTTGTCATACAACCCTTAAACGAATCTGAAACAATTAGTACATTCATATTTTTATTGTATCAGCACGAAAACGGATTGCACCGATTTCCAATCGTTTTCTCTTTAAGTAGACTCATTTTCTTTGCTTTAACAATCACGAATCATCCAAATAAAGTCCAAGGCCAAATGAAATAGAAATGCAAATCGTTTTCATTTCTTCTAAAACCACCGGATAGCACTTATTTGTGATTTTTTTATCATTTTATCCTCTGAGTTAGCGTGTTATTTTGGAATTTCTTTAAACGGTTTGTATAATAAAAAACGCAACATAATCCTGATGTCCAAAAAGCCGTTAATTTTGACTCTTTTGGCTCAATACATGAAAGGCTTATCTTATGGAGAATCGAAATATCCTGATTGGGATCACCGGCTCAATTGCCGCTTATAAAATATGTTCCCTCGTCAGTTCTTTATCCAAACAAGGCTATAACGTAAAAGTTATTGAAACAAAACACGCTACCGCATTTATTCCACCGCTCACTTTAGCAGCATTAAGTCATCATGACGTATATACCGATGAATTTAATGGTGAAAATGAAGCGCTGATTCCACATATTGCCCTCACTAAGTGGGCCGATGTTTTTTGCATTGCCCCAGCTGATGCCAACATTCTTGCCAAAGCTGCAACCGGCATTGCGGATGATTTATTATCTAGTGCCATTCTTGCTTGTAATAAGCCAATTTTAGTGGCTCCTGCAATGAATGTTCACATGTACGAAAATCCTGCGACACAAGCCAATCTCAATACATTGCGCTTACGCGGTTGGCAGGTGATCGAACCCGAAAGTGGCGTTCTTGCTTGCCAAGATACCGGAAAAGGACGCTTAGCCGATTTAACGACAATCGAACATGCGATCATCAATCTTCTTGAGCAACAAAATAGTGATCAAGATTTACTGGCCAACAAAAAAGTCGTCATTTCTGCTGGACCTACTGTTGAGTCATTAGACCCTGTCCGATTTTTGTCGAATCACTCTACTGGCAAACAAGGATATGCGATTGCTCGCGCTGCCCAAAAAATGGGTGCTGATGTCGTCTTAGTTTCTGGTCCCGTTCACTTAGAAAAGCCACAAGGCGTAAGACTCATTCCTGTTGTCGATGCAAGACAAATGGAAGAAGCGATGAAGCAAGAAAGTGGCGATGCTGATTTTGTGATCATGGCTGCGGCAGTTGCCGATTTCCGCTTCAAAGAGACTTTTGATCAAAAAATGAAGAAAGAAAACGATCGCGACACAATCACTTTCGAATTAGTGAAAAATCCCGATATTCTTGCAAGCCTGGGCGCAAACAAAAAGCCAGGTCAAGTTTTATGTGGTTTTGCGATGGAAACTGAAAATCTCGATCATAATGCCCGTGCAAAACTTGAAAAGAAAAACTGCGATTTACTTGTCGCCAATAACTTAAATACAGAAGGTGCTGGTTTTGGAACTGACACGAATGTCGTTTCTTTATTATTAAAAGATTCCACACAACACCTTGGCATGCAAAACAAAGAAGAACTCGGTCGCACCATTTTAAAAACAATGTTGCAGCTACAGAAAGGCCAAGCTTAATATGTTACTTTGCGTAGACGTTGGAAACTCAAATATTACATTAGGTGTATTCGATGGAGATCAATTGATCTGTAACTATCGAATGAATACAAAAATGCGCCGTACCAGTGATGAATATGGATTTTTGCTCGAAAGCTTTTTGCGCAGTGCAAATTTAAATCATTCAGATATCGAAGGTGTCATTGTCAGTTCCGTTGTTCCTAAAGTCATGCACTCCTTCCGCAATGGGATTATCAAATTTCTCGGCATTGAGCCTTTAGTCATGGGGCCAGGGGTAAAAACCGGCGTAAGTGTGCAACTCGAAAACCCACGTTCAGTTGGGGCTGACCGTATTGCCGATGTTGTCGGTGCTGTTAAAGAATACGGTTATCCTTTACTTATCGTTGATTTTGGCACTGCTACAACTTATGACTACGTCGATGAGTACGGTGTTTTTAAAGCTGGTGCAATTAGCGTCGGCATTGAAACAGGCGCCAATGCACTTTGGGCCCAAACGGCACAGCTTCCTGAAATCGAAATCAAAAAGCCACGCTCTGTCATGGCCAAAAACACACAAAGCGCAATGCAAGCTGGTGTTTTCTATCAATTTTTAGGTGGTTTTGAAAAAACGGTCGAAGCCTTCCGTAAAGAATCAAAAACAGATTTTAAAGTCATTGCGACTGGTGGTTTAGGACGCGTTATTTACCAATACACGGACGCCATTGATGTCTATGATCCAACACTGATCTTTAAAGGATTAAAGACAGTCTATGAACGTACAATCGAACACGAAAAATCGCATCCATCCCATCATCAAGGCGATCATTTTTCAAATAAAAACGAATAAAAACAATCCCGTTCAGCAAGATGAAAAACTGAGCGGGATTTTTCTTACTCAAAACGCTCGCGATATCGTTTCTTACGCAAACGTTTTTCTTTTTTAGATAAATTCATTGGCTCCATATGAAATGTATATTCACCAAAATCAACACGTCTATTCCCTAAATCCTTTGGCCAATCACAAAATTCTGCACTTGAAGAAAGCCTCTCTGTTTTCTTTTTTCTATTGTTCATCGTCACCATCAAGACGATCACGACAACAACTGCTAAACCAAATGGCCATAAACTAAAGATTATTTGTCTAGATGATGGCCATTTAGATAGTTCTAAAGGTTGATTTTGTGATTGTTCAATAATTTCTGGTGTAGGTTGAATACGATTCCCTGTCACTAAAAGGCGATGCGTATTGATCCCATAAGGTGTACAAGTCATCAATGTAACTAGATCACGACCTTCTTCGATTTGGAGTACTTCTAAATCATCCGGTTCAATCACTTGTAGTGATTCGACTTGATAGTAAAGCGTCCCTTGCGGATTGACGATCTCAAACATGTCCCCTTGGCAAAGTTCATCCAGGCGGGAAAACAATGTCGCATGAACCGTTCCGCCATGCGCAGCAATGACACTTCTACCTGTTGCCGATCCAATGGGCAATGAAGAAGAAGGTAAATGCCCTGCCCCTGTTTGGAGAACTTCATCACTACATCCATGATAAATCGGTAAAGAAACATCAATACTAGGAATTCTAATAATCCCCATAACGCCATCATCAAAGAAGCGCAATTGGTTTTGATACGCTTCATCTCTTTCATCAATTCCACTTAATCCTTGCGTATTTTGGGCAAGCTTTTCATTCCACTCTAACGCTTGCGCAATTTGTTGATCACGCAAACTCAAATCTAATTCTTCACTCTTTTGGTGAATTGAACGTATTTGTTGGGCATTTTCTTGACGCGAAATGAGGGGCAAGATCGTTGGAACTAACGTCAATAATAGTCCGCTTCCAATGAGTGCAACGATCAAAAATCGTTTCAAATACTTCATGAAGAATGTTTTCTTGATTTAGAAACGAGAACGATCGCAATTCCTAATCCGCAAACAAAACTGCCACTGATCAAATAAAACCAAACCCCATTTTCACCAGTCATCGGTAATTCTTTTCCTGTACGGTTGATGACATCAAAGATGATCGTGCCTAGATTTCCAGCGATTTGATCCCCCTCAAGTGTGATATCGACTGAATGACTTTGCCCATCATAACTTTCTTGATAAGCAATTTCCCCCGTCAAATCCTTTAAGACATCATTCGCATTCGCACTTCCGGCAACATATTCATTGCGATTGGTCGTATAAACAGGTTTGATATCGAGTTGAATTGGCGTTAATGGACCATGGAATCCTTCCGGTGCTTTTGTTTCTTTTAGATAATATGTTCCCCCATCTAATCCACAAATTGCGATTTTCCCATCGGCTTGCGTAATCAATTCTTCCTTGCTTGTCCCACTTGGATCAACAACATAATAAGTTTGATCTTCTTGGATCACTTTTTTTAGACCGATCTCATTGCGACAATTTTGATCGCGATATAGCCGGAAATGCGCATGAGCCAGCGGTGGATATTGGCCATTAGCTTGTTGGGCAGAAATTTTCGTTCCTGACAAATTAAATGTAAAAGCAACAACGCTATCCCACAAAGTCGATCCGGTATCGCCTTGACCATCACGATCTGGGTTATTGGAATATTCGAGTTTCACTTTATTTTCAAATCCTGGTCGTCCAGGAAGGGCTGCTGCACTTTCCTTGAGCTTTGCTTGATAACTGACTTGTACCGTTTGGCCATAAGTCTTTTTTGACTCATCTTTTTGGGACGCATAAAAATTTTGATCGATTAGCGTCTTTAAATTTTCAATGCGAATTTGAAAAGTCTCACCGGGTTCTAAACGCTTTGCATCGGTGACAACTTGAAACTGATCTTGATTTAAACGCACAGTTTGATCACCAGAAATCAGTTGCACTTGAATCGATTCAACATCCAATTGTAATGCGGTATCCATTTGATCATGAAAAATCATTTTGTATTCTGCATAAGCTCGAATTGGTGGGACTGTCGTTTTAAATTGATATGGAATCTCTTGGCCGATTTCATAATCGCCAATATCATTCCAGCCCACATTGTTATCATCTTCATGAATTTTCTTTTCCACGACTGGATAGTTTCCTTTTAGTTCAATATCTTGATTGCCTTCTACAGTAGAAACCATAATGAGCGATTGGGCCCCGGCAATGGACGTATGATCGGCATTTACTTCATCAATTAAGTAATAACCTTTTTCTAGGTTTGACACGACATAATCTTGATTGGCCGTATGTTCTTTGCCAACGACTTCTGTGCGATCTGCTTTTACACCTTGCTTGTTCAATTCATCCCGTAAGTCTTGCACAAAAATACGAAACATACTTGTATCACTTTCAAGTTGGCCATTTTTCGTTTGTAGTGATTCGATGTAGTGTAAAGCCGTATTGATATCAATTTGTTCGGGAGTTTTATCCTCAGTTTGCCCTATAGGTTTATTTTTGTTGTACCAGCGAGCGACAACAGTTTGGATTGCTAATTGTTTTTTTGCATCTTGTGTCGGATCGGCGCTTGTACAAAATGAATAGGCATATGAACTCTGGTTTGCAGAGACAACCACGTCAAAAATTTTAAAGACTTCAAATGTTCGTCCTGCTAAACTTCCTGCATTTCCTGGTTTTAGCGTGATATCCACATTGTGATGTCTAAGATTCATCGTTGGCATGAATGGCGTGTTCGTTTTGGCATGAATTGGGGTTGTCCAAAGACAAGTTGCTGCTAAAAGAGCCATCGCCTTTGTATAGACTTTATATTTTTGTTTTTTCATCATTTCCATTACTTTCTATTTTTTATTTTTTGATCTTTGATTGGACTTTGATTCCATTGCTAGCGCAAGAAAAATGCATCCTAAACTCAAAGTTAAAATGATTTTCATCCCATGACTTCCTGTTTGAGGTAGTGTCGCTTTGATGTGATTCACGATTTGCCCTTCAAGAACATATTGACCATTTGCTGAAGCGTTATAAAATGTGCCATTTCGTATCTCTTGTGGCTTTTGATTTGACACAGCGTTCATATTGACCCAAAAGCTATACCCCTTATCTCCACCACTACAGAGAATGGAATATTTTTTGACCTTACCACTAGCCGTTGTCGGCAAAATGTATCCCTTTGGTGCTTTAGTTTCCACTAGAACATACTGAGATGAATTTAATCCCGCAAAAACAACTTGCCCATTTTCATCCGTAACGGCTTTCCCCACACATTCAGTCATAGCAAGGTCTTTAAATAAGCTAAACTCGGCACCCGCTAGTGGTTGTAGCTGATCATCATATTTGTAAAGTTTGATCGCAAATGATTGTTTTGCGTTTTTTACCGTTAAAATCCCCATTTCATAATCGAAAAGTTGTGAATGTTCATCATCGAGCACTTCAATTCCATCTGCTTTAACTTCAATGAAGATCGGTACCGGATTAAGTTGGTAATGAGGTGGGGCTTTTGTTTCTTCTAATCGCCATTTTCCGAGCTCATTGAATGAAAGATTCACTTGGCCATTTTCGTCACATACCAATTTTGTCTGTTTTCCACTTGGACTGGTGAGTTGAAATTCCACATGAGCAAGGGCTTTTCCACTCGTTAAATCTTTCTTTTTTAAAATGATAGTTTCTGGTCGGTTATAGAAAATCGGCACTTGATAAATATCGAGTACTTCGCTTGTTGATTGTTTTGGATCTAAGGGGATGACATGCACGCGATCATCTAAAACATATCCTTCCGGTACCGCGATTTCTTCAATCGTCAAAACACCAATAGGAAAAATCGATCCAGCAATCTTTACTTCTCCATATTCATCACAAATCAAATCATCACGCTCATATAGCGGCTTTGTATTTTTATATCGGCCAGGCTCTTTAGGGTCGATATCATAAAACCGGAGGCGAAACCGTGTTCCTTTCAAACGGGAATCAATATCATGGGTAAAAGCATTGTGCTTTTTAACGAGTAGATCGATTGGAATATATTGTGGTCGATCTTCTACCATGATCCGACATGGGCCTTGAACACTCGAATTTGCATCTACCTCGATGCGATGCCACGAAAGATCTAAAGCATACCCTTTTGGGGGTTTAATCTCCTTAGCCCAATATATTCCTGGTTCTACTTCTAAAACTTCAGACGCTTGATCTTGGCCAATGGTCAGTTGGGCAATTTCTTTAGCCCCTTCTGGTTGATTTCCTTTGACAATTTTGTAAACTGCTCCCGCTAATGAATAATTCGTTGTGCTCGCTAATTCAAAGTGTTCGTCACTTGCTGTTTTGATCAGCTGCAAAGCCCCTTTTTCTGGATTGGTCATTGTCCCATAAGCTAAAGGTTGAAAAGGGACTTGTTGGCCTTTGTGGTTCAATCCTTGACCGGCAAACGAGGCAATATACACTTTGAATGCACTTGGTGGTGAGGGTTTTTCAACGATCGTTTTCCAAACATCAAACATCCCGTTGCTCCAAATCACACCGCCCAACTCATTATTGGCAATACATTTTTGGCTATAAGCTTGGGAAACGAGATCATCTGTAATGACAATTTGTTGGGCTTCATTAAACCCAAGACTGCCGAGAATATTAGCTGGGCCGCCATAGCCGTAATACAAAACACGACGAAGTTGCTCGTTTTGGCTTGGCGTTACATCGATCGCCTGTACTCCACTTGTTGGCATCGCACGCAAATAATCGGCGCAAAATCCTTGGCATCCATTCGACAATCGCCAACTTCCATTACTCATGTAATGACCAAAAATTGGAACTTGAACTTTAGAAACGACGCTCGAAATAAATAATCCATTGAAAACCGATCTTGCCATCAATCGTCTTGGCGGTTGGGGCGAAATTGAATGAAGCCACTTGCGATTCAAGAGTTGAAAACAGCCCGGTATGGTAAGTTCTTGTTGATCGTGGCTTTCAAAGTAAGCTTCTGGCAAAAAACCTTCTGCATCCAAATGGGTTGTAGTTTGCGTAAGGCGGCCCACTTCAAATCGCAAATCTTGCCATTGTTGGGCACGGTTGTCGTGATAATCGTTGACGATTTGTATAACCGCAGTTCGAAACGTGGCTAAAAGTTCTAAAAACTCTTCCTCACTCAAGGCGCATTCATCGAGTTTAAGCCAGTCCACAATGCCTACTTCTTCGGTATTTTCGCTTTGTTCCGTGCTTTCTACACTTGAAGTTTGAAGATTTGATTCTTGTTGGGTTTGACTACTTTTTAATTCTTGGCTAGCCATGGTAGGTTGTTCTCTTTTGGCAAAGGTCATTAAATTGTCGGACATGAAAAAGCTGACGCATAGAGTGCTAGCCAAAATGATGCAAAGTACTTTTTTGATTAGGGATTTGATCCACATAGTTCCTCCTTTCTCAACACACTGTCCATTGCGATCGCAAGCTCACTCTACTTCGCAAAATACAATTCAACAATGATTATTAATCAATCTATTTGTGTGATCTTCACGCAAAAGAATCGCATTGTCTGAATAAATGCACCCTCATCTTGCCAACACGATTTCCTCTTTTTTCCGCTCTTTTTCACCCGTTTTAAAGCATTAAAAAAAGGAACAACTCGTCATGAGCTATTCCTTCGCTATATTTCTTTAATGCTTGTTTTGAATGCGTATTTCAATTCTTTGTTTTAAATCTTCCATTACCTTCACACGCACGCCACATTGTTTTGCCCACGGAATAATCGTTCCCGCAAACAAATCAAGTTCCACAGGCCGCTGATATTGGAGGTCTTGTGCCATACTTGGCATAGAATCAGGATCGAATGTTTCGACCCGTTTGACCCAATCATTGAGCATATCTTCTGTAATGGCATAACCTTTTTGATTCAACACCATTCTGGCTTCTTCCATTGCTTGGCAAAAGATTTGATGATATTGCGGAATTTGCGCAACCATTCCATAAGTCACTTGGTAAGCAGCACAGACTTGATTAATGCCACAATTAAACATGAGTTTATTGGCTTGATCCAATAAAATCTGTTGCGAATGTCGAGAGGGAATATGGCAACGATCAAATAACTCTGCAATCGCATGGGCAGCGTCTTTACGTTGTTGGTCGATGGCGCCAAAGACAAGTTCACCCCGCGTTGTGCATGTTCCTTGTTGGCAAGTCGGATCATAACGAGTATCCATATTTTGCGCAATGGTATGAATAACCTGTAAAGAAGGAAATTGTTGTTCCAAACGATCTTCACTTGCCATTCCATTAATCGCACTCATTAAAATGGTCTGTTCATGTAAAAACGGTTTGACTTGTTGCATTGCTTGATCAAGGCTATAAGACTTACATGCAAAGATAACTAAATCTGCTTGAAAGTCGTGATCTTCTGGGGATTCTGGACAAATGTAATGGAACTTGATCGGTTTTCCATTCATCGTCACAACTTGGTTTTGATAACGTTCTTTTCGCGGTTGATCGACGATAAAGGCAAAATGTTCTTTCCCTAAGTATTGATGAAATAATTCACCAAAGGTTAGTCCAACTGCACCTCGTCCACAAATACAAACATTTTGAATCACGCGTTTCATCTTATCCTTCTTTCTCGTTGGCTTCTTTATTTTGTTTTTCTTTTTTAGCTTGTTGATAGGCAACTAATTTATCTTTTTTACAAAAGTCGGCAAATGGGCATTCGTTACATTTCGGATTTCTAGCCATACAAAAATAGCGGCCGAAGAAAATCATGTCATGATGCGCTTGATTCCAACGGGCACGTGATACTTTGCGGCGCAGTTTTTCTTCTACTTTTAAAGGATCATCTTCCACTTTTGCAAGTCCTAAACGTTTAGAAACCCGCTCGACATGGGTATCCACCGCAAAAGAAGGAATATCAAAAGCGACGGAACGGACTACATTGGCTGTCTTTCGCCCCACTCCAGGTAAAGATTGGAGTTCTTTAAATGTGCTTGGGACTTGATCATCGAATTGTTCATGTAACGCTTTTGCTAACAAGACGATGTTTTTCGCTTTTGTGCGATATAAGCCAATGGTGCGTATTGCTTGTTCAACATCATGAATATCCGCATTCATCAAAGATTGACTATCTGGCCACTGCGCAAATAATGCTGGCGTGACACGATTGACTGAAGCATCTGTTGTTTGGGCAGATAACACCACCGCAATCAACAATTGAAATGGCGTGTCATGAATTAATTCACATTTCGCATCGGGGAATATTTGTTCGATTTGATCGATGATTAGATCTGCATTCATTATCGTTTTCCACTTTCAATATCTTGGGCATCTAAGCCTTTTCGCTTCCAATTGGCCAGCATTGCCTCGACATAGTTTAGCGAGCGTTTATTATAGGCACTTGCTTCATCGAGTGCATGTAAAATCATACTTTCTTCAAATTGATTTCCTAAATCGATCAATCGATCCATTTCTGAGCTTGATAATGGCCGTCCAAACTCATCACTAAATTGTGAAAACAACGTTTTCGAAAAGATTTTTTGTTCTTTTTGTGGTTGATATTCAAACAATCCATCCAGCGAGAAAACGAGTTGTTTGTTTTTCATGCCATACGTAAAGTAGCCTTTTTCCGATAACGAACTCAGACATTGATCGAGTCGATTCGCACTTAAATTGGTCTTTGCACAAAGGATATCTGGATCAATTGTTTGATTCGTTTCCATTAAATAGTTCATCACAATCAAAACTAAAGTTTCGTCGCTTTCTAAATGGAAATCTTCAAGATGTTCAAAAATCCAATATCCGCGATTAAACCATGGTTTCTCCCATTCATTCGTTGTTGGCATAGCCAGTCTTCCTTTCATAAACCCATTCAAGGGTGTCATAATCTAACATCAAAATGCGTTCTTTATTTTCTAAGCGATATACCGGTGCGGAATAACCATAAGCCACTTCCACGGTTGTTGCGTCCAGATTATAGTCTGCTAAAGCTTTGTCTCTGGCTTGTTGGTAGTTGAGCGTGGATAAATCGCGTTGCGTGATCTGCGTTCCTGTCGCATCAAACCAATATAATGTCGATTCGTTATATCCTTGCCAAGTGACATAATCGAATTTAGTTTGACGCAAGCCTTGGATATCCGCTACTTGTTGAGTGATCCGCTCTTGCACTGCTTTATTGGTGGCATCTTCAATACGCGCCGGTCCACTAATAAAAAGTGCCCATAAAACGGCAATAATCAAAATGAGAGTCGCAAATAAGCCTAAAGTGACTCCCCATCCCCAATATTGTTTAGCTGGTTCTTTTTTGTCCTTTTTCTCATTTGCACCCTTTTCTTTTGTAGCCTTTTTATTTTGTGAATCTTGATCACTCTGTATTGCTTCTTGGGGTTTGGCTGGTTCCTCAAATTTTGCATCAAAATGATCCCGCACATTAAATTGTGTTTTTTTATTTTCCGTATCTTTTTCTGTTTTACGATCTTTATTCATAGGCGTTTCTCTTCAATTGAACGTTGTTTTTTCACATTCTTTACTATTATACGAAAAGCGAGGGATCCAATCAAAAAAGCCCCACGAGATGGGGCTTTTTAATCAATCATTCGCCTTTCTTACAAAACTCTTCAAAGAAATCCGCTACTTGCAACGCTGCTTGTTTTTCAAACGTTTCAAATTCCACTGGATTTCCTTCGTGTGTTACGACATCGGATAATGTGCGTAAAATTAAAAATGGGACATGGAAGCTTGTTGCGACTTGTGCAACGGATGCCCCTTCCATTTCATTACATGCTGCTTGCGAAAAGCGTGACATTAAATATTCATAATCTTCTTTTGACGCTAAAAATAAATCTTGTGTTGCAACTGTCCCGACGCGCCATTTCAGATTTGTTTTTTGCGCAACTTGTTTGGCACGATTGACCAAGTTTAAATCTGCATCAAATTTCATGCCAATTCCACTTGGACCATCTAATGCGGATGTATCAAAGTCTACTTGAATCGCTGCATCAGAGATCACAAGATCGCCTACTTCTTGTTCATCTTGTAAACCACCAGCAACGCCAATGGAAAGAAGGGCATCGATTGGATAGAGATGGCACATCAAAGTACTTGCGATTGCGGCATTCACTTTTCCTACACCCGACAAGGCAATAACAATTTGTTCATCTTGTAATTGGCCTTCTCTAAATTCAACATTTCCTACTTTTGTAATTTTTACTTCATTCATCTTTGCCGTCACGGCATTGATTTCCGAATTCATTGCTGCAATTAATCCAATCATACTTACCTCCGTATTTTTATGTTCATAATTCTAAATTTTGCGAGCGGCGATAAAGTATTTCTCGCAAGTTTCGAGTGGTTCTAAACCAAAGTCACCCACACAAGAGATCACTTCAAAGCCGGCTTGGTCAAGCCAAGCAAGTAATTTTTCTAAGGGGTAAACACGTTGTAAGTGATGTTCTTGGATCACTCCACTAGTGCCATTTAAAAAGAAGGCAAAATCTTGATAAATCAAATCCCCTTCTGCACTAATCACCCATTGAACTTGTGTGCCGTCATCAAATGTTCCGGCTTCTTCATATTCATCCGCAAATTCTTGCAGACGTTCGTTGCCATGACTATCAAAAAGAAACAATCCGTTTTCATTTAAATGATCATGAATTTGTTTGAAGAAATCTTGGACTTCTGCTTCTTCAATTAAATAGTTAAATGAATCGCAAAAGCATCCAATCGTATCGAACTGGCCAAAGTTGGCTAAATTCCGCATATCCTGCAAGAAGAATTCAATTTGATTGGCTTCTTCTTTTGTTTTTGCGGCCTCTAACATACTTGCCGAAAGATCTAATGCACTCACTTGATGATTTTTTGCTAAACGGGCGGTGATTTCGCCACTTCCACAAGCAAGTTCTAAAAATGTTTTGCCCGGATGAAAGGATTCAATCCAATCCACCCATTGATCACAAGCATGATCATCACCAACTAAAGCATCGTAGTAATGACCGAGTGTTTCATATTGAGCCATGTTCTCTATCCTTTCTGTATCCAATCAAACGCCTTGAATATTTTGTTTTTTCAAATATGCTGCGTTTTCTTCTTTTACTTTTTGAAACCCAAGCGCTAAATCAGACATGCTTGCTTGATATAAAGCACTGGAATCATATCCGCGTAAAGGATCAATTTTGTCTGCGATAAATACCATCATCGCATAAGGTTCATCACTTAATCCTTTGACGTGATGATAAATGGCATTGCGAATTTGTTCATCCTCGATGCCATACAGTCTGCGCACTACTTCACTACCAATATAGCCATGCCAAATTGCTTTTGGTTCTTCCATATACTGCGGGAAACAGTCTTGAATCCACTTTTCCGCCTCTTTTTTAGGAAGATCTTTAGCAATATCATGAAACAAGCCTGTTAAATATGCTTTATGCACATCCAAATGATGGGCTTTTGCTAGATCCATACAAACTTTCGCTACACTTTTAGAATGCGCAAAGCGACGTGGATTCATCTGTGCCGATACCCAATCTTCTAAATATAGTTCATGATCCACAATATATTGGCGAACTTCTTTGGGGATGAGGTTGAGTCGTTTTCCTTGGCGAACTTGCGTAGACGAAACATCGACGGGATGCATCGCAACCATGACAAACTGCTTGCGAACGCCATCTTTTTTGAGATGGTCATTGCGATCGACGACCACAAATGTGGCAAGTTTTAGCAGTTCTTGCCAATCTTTCCATTGTTCAAATTGCGCTTGTTGATCTGCCCCTAAAATCCAAAACCATTGATAGTCAGGATATTGTTGATGCAAATCGCGCAACGTATCGATCGTATAACTTGTTCCTTGTCGATGTAATTCCAGATCACAAACTTTAAATTGTTGATGTTGTTTACAAACGAGTTGCAACATCGCTAAACGATGTTCGTCACTTGTCGGTTTGAACTCTTTAAGTGGAGCCTGATGGGCAAGGACAAACCAAACTTCATCCACTTCTAACTGATCAATCGCTGCTTTTGCCATTGCGATGTGACCGTTGTGAATCGGATCGAATGATCCTCCTAGTAATGCGACTTTTTTCGTCATTATTCTTTAATTCCTAATTTATTTTCTTTACTTGGACGATACAAAGTAAATGTGCGTCCAATCACTTGAATGACATCACTGCCTGTTTGTGCCGCACATTCAATTGCTGCTTCACGAACAGTCAGGCTGGATGTTTTTTGCATCGAAACTTTCACAAGTTCATGCGCTTCTAAATCAGAGTCGAGATTTTCAAAAAAGTTATCGGATAAATCTCCTTTTCCAATTTGAAGTAAAGCGGGCAAAGTTTGTGCCATCGTACGTAATTTCTTTTTGTTTTGGGAATTTAACATTAAATCATAGCCTTTCTAAAGGTGACTTGAATGCCTTGGTGGACATAAACTCGCACTTCGCGAATATTTCCAGTCAGTGAAAACCAACCCAAGCCATGGATCACCACGTCTATTTTTTCTTTTGGTTTAATGCATGGACCGTTCCATGCTTTCATTGTTTGCGGTGTGTCATCGATATTTGGTGATAATAATCCCCCTAAATGCTCTTTCCATAAGCGATCGGCATCATCGAGTTTTCCGCGATGAATCGGTACGGATAAAGAGAAATAACCAACAACACTTGCTTTTCCTTTACACATCACATCTAACCTTGCTAGTCCACCAACCGCAAAAGATTGATCTTCATAGATTTGGGAAACATAAGGCTTTAATGGTTTAGTCGGAATCACTTCTTTTAAAACTAAACTTGGCAAATATGTCAATAACGATTTTGCATCTTCCAATCCGGGAGTGTCATATAATTTACGACCATCCCAATCGCGTTCAATCACATCTAATGTTGTTCCTGGATTTCGCGAAATCGTTAAATCTGCTGAACCTAATAGTTTATTCACGAGTGTTGATTTTCCAGAATTGGCCATACCCATAAAAATGACGTTTTGATTGTGGGCATAGCGCTTAACAGCATCGTGGATTTCATCGAGAACTTCTTCGCATTTGCCTCCATCTTTAAGCATATAACCGGCAATGATGACATCCACCACTTCGATTTCTTCTTGGGCAAGACGCTGTTCGATATATCGATAAATTTTTGCATCACTAAGCGTTTGTGGTAAAACATCTCGTTTCGTTAAAACCAAAACAATTTTTTTACCCGGTAATCGGCGATTGATGCGACTGACTAAATTACTTTCTAAATTAAATAAATCAACAGTCCAGAAAATCACACCTTCTAGATCGTTAATTTTTTTGAGCGTTTGTTCAGTCGCAATTCCTTGTTGCATATTAATGGTCAAATCTCCATAATGACGCAATTTAAAGCAACGTTGGCAATAAGGTGCATCTAATGATGGCGTATAGCCAATCGCATTTTGATCTTCATTTTGTAGCTTTACGCCACATCCTTTACAGAATTCTGACATAATCGTCCTCCCGTGCTATTTTGCCTTGTTTCTCCCAGCGGGTATAAACAAGATTTTCTAAACAACGCATAATTTTGGTGTCATTGCGCTCTAATTTTGTCAGTGGCTTGGTCAAAATTGTAAAGGTACGCGCAAAGTTGCCCCCGAGAATATCGGTAAACAATTGATCTCCAAGCACAGCACAACGACTAGGTTTCATTTTTCTTTTCGCCATTTGCCACAAATAGGCAAAGGGCAGTGGCTTACAAACAAATGTGCATAATGCCACATCTGGATAACCGCCTAATACTCGTTCAATATGAAATTTAAAGTTATTGGAAAAGATCACTGGTTCAATTCCAATCCGTTTTACATCCAAGATAAACTGATGCGCTTCTTTAGAAATGCCCTCGTTTTGCTCGGTTGTGATGGTATTATCGACATCGATAAATAAGACTTGAATCCCTTGATCCTTTAGTCGGTTGAGATCGAGAGTTTGAAAAGATCGCACCGTCATTTTTGGAAATAAAATACTCATAATTTTATTCTACCGATTGTAAAGAAGGCTTGTCAAAGTGGTCCATTAACGCCATTGCGCATCGTAATCCATCAATGGCCGATGTCGTAATGCCTCCGGAATAACCTGCACCTTCTCCACAAGGGTAAACTCCTTGCACAGTCGCTTGTAAAGACGTTTTGTCTCTTAAAACGCGAATGGAAGAAGAACTGCGTGTTTCAACACCCGTCAAAATCGCATCGTCAATAAATCCTGGGATTTTTTGTTCAAATGCAAGCAGTGCTTCTTTTAATGACTTGGCGATAACCGGCGGTAAAAACGTATTGAAATCAATAAAAACATGACCTAATGGATACGTTGGTTGGATGCCATCAAAACGTGTCGTCATGACCCCTTGCACAAAATCTTTTGCCTTTTGCATCGGTGCACGATAAGAGTGCGTCAAATCATATGCCGCATGTTCAAGTTGTTCTTGATAGTCCAAGCCGGCAAATAAGCCTGGCCCAGTATCACTTTGATCGACTTGCACAAGTAATGCGGCATTCGCATTCTCTGCACTACGATCGGAATAGCTCATGCCATTGACAACAACGGTATTCGGTTCACTACTTGCCGCAACAACATACCCTCCCGGACACATACAAAAGCTATAGACACCTTTGTTGGTGGAAACGGTTTGAGTGACTTGATAGCGTGCCGGAATTAAAGTCGGATCGTTAGCACGATCTTTGAGCATCGCCTGGTTGATATACGTTTGATCATGTTCAATTCGAACCCCAATCGCAAATGGCTTACTTTCCATCGCTAAGCCTTTTTCATTGAGCATGCGAATCGTATCACTTGCTGAATGGCCCATCGCAATAATCAGTGCTTGGCAATCGATCCATCCATGATCTTGAATATGTAAAGCAACAATGCGATTATCCTTCACTCGCATATCATCAAATTGGGCATCGAATAAAAATTGGCCCCCTAAATGCTCAATTTCTTGTTTGAGGGCTTTCACAATTTTGACAAACCCATCGGTTCCGATATGAGGATGTTGTTGATATAAAATTTCTGGACTTGCGCCAAAGCGAACTAGCTCTTCAAACACTTTTCGTGCTTTTAAATCCTTCGATCGCGTCGTCAGTTTTCCATCTGAAAAAGCCCCTGCTCCACCCATACCATATTGAACATTCGATTGAGGGTCGAGAATTCCTTCTTGCCAAAATCGATGAACGTCTTCGGTACGTTTGTCAATTTCACTGCCCCGTTCTAAAACGAGTGGGCAATATCCCATTTGCGCTAATAATAATGCCGCAAACATTCCTCCCGGTCCAAATCCGACAACTACAGGACGATTGGACAGTGGCACGTTTCCTTTTGGGGTATACGTAAACTTTTCGTCGGGTGCGATGCGAACATCGGGATTGGATAAGTATTTTTGGGGATGACGAACTTCAGCGTCAATAATAAAGGAAAACAGGACCTTCTGTTTCCTTGCATCCACCGATTTACGGTGAACGCTCCAACTTAAAAGATCCTGTTTGGACATTTTCAACTTCTTTAAAAGAGCGCCTTCAATATCCTTGGGATCTGTACATTTTACTTGATGAACTCGAATCATATTACATTAACCAGTTCAGCCATGGATATTTATCACTCAACCTAAGAACCGTACTCGCAAAAAATTGTGCAAGTGCAAGAGTCACTAAGTACACAACGAGATGATATTCCGGAATGACTAATAGCAGCAGGCGCGCGAAAAGGATATGGCTGACATAAATGAGAGTCGATTCCTGCCGCATTTTTACATAAACCGCTTTTTTGGGCATTTTGATTTGAAGCATCATATTCATAAAGAAATATAATGCAGGAATTAACATCAAAAACATGCTGGACTGATCACTTAACACGCCCAGTGCCGAATATACGCAAACTTCTAAAATCAAACCAATGAAAGAAGCCGCAAACCCAATCGAGCAAGCTTTTAAATTTGGACGACGCATTTGTGAGCACATCAAGCCAATCCCAATAAAGAGTGGCGCAAAGAAAAATCCATCACGTGCCGTCACGATCATTTTGACAAAGAAACCATACACAATAGAAATGTAAGGTAAGCTTTCCCAAATCGGACCAAAGATATTAATCAAATAGCCGATAAAATATAAAATCAAAGAGACTTCAAGCGTGAAGATCACGCCTTTTTTTGTATATAACCACCATACAATCGCCATACCGAGCATTAATGCCGGTAAAAACCAAAGATGGTAATAAGAGCCGTTCAAAAAGAAGTCCCGGATCCAACCTAATAGACCACTGAGTGAAAAACCAGCTTGAGCATAGTTCCAAATCGTATACGGTAAGTAAATCACCGTCCAGATCAAATACAGTACGCCAATACGGACAAACCATTTTTTCACGATTTCTTTAGCTTGAATCGAACGCAAGTGAACTTGGTTGACTTTGCGAAACAGAAAGAAACTACTGCACACAAAGAAGAACGGAACGGCTAAACGTCCAATTGTGGAAATAAAGAACAAGTTAAATGCTGGATTAAAATCCACAAAAGGAAATGTATGAATGGCAACGACCAGCATTGCCGCAACATATTTGGCGATATCAATAGCTGGATATTGTTTTAGTTTTGCCAAAGAATTCCCTCCTTCATTCACAAGCTTTTCGCTTGTTTGAATGTTTTATATCGTCCTTGCTTACTTTGCAAGTTCGTTATTTTGATCGATGCGAACAACACGACTTGTGATCGCACTGAGTGTTTCATTGTTGATCGTTTTAGCCAGGCGACTGATTTCATCCACCTTGCAAATTTGATCCCCATCTTTTCCGACCAATGTGGCCACATCGCCTTCAACGATATCATCAAAACCAGTAACATCGACCATGCATTGGTCCATACAAATGTTGCCGACAATCGGAACAAGATGGCCTCGAATTGAAACATTTAAACCTTGATTACTACACATACGGGATAATCCATCCGCATAACCAATCGCCAAAGAAGCAATTCGTCTTGTGCCATGACAAGTGTAGTGACGCCCATAAGAGATCGTTGCCCCATCTGGTACATCTTTGACTAAAGAAACTTTTGTTTTCCATTCTAAAATTGGAATAAAATCCGGATTCGATTCGATTTCGATCGTATCATCACTCGTCACACCCATATATAAAAGACCAGGACGGCAATAATCCATTCCTAAATCTTTGTAGTTCAAAATACCATATGAGTTTTGAATATGACGTAATCCTGGTTCAATGCCTTGCGCTTTTAAACGATCGACTAATTCGTTGAATAGACGAATTTGATTTTCTGTGAAGACTTTGCTGTCACAACCTAAATCATCACTGACCGGGAAGTGCGAGAAGATCCCTTGTACATCGAGACCTTTCATCCAATACACTTCGCAAATTTGTTCGAAATCTTTTTGTCCATCTTCATATAAAATTCCAGTTCGATTCATGCCGGTATCCGCTTTGACATGCACTGACATTTTCATATTGTGAGCAAGACCATATGCATTCAGTTTTTTCGCATAGTCATAAGAAACAACGGATTGAACAAAATGACCTTGGGCTAATTCATCAAAACAAGCAGGCGCCGTATAACCCAAAATCAAAATTGGATCCTCGATTCCGGCTTGGCGTAACTGTTGCGCTTCACTCAAACAAGCTACCGCAAAATAGTCGACCCCTGCTTTTTTGAGTTCTTGCGTACAACGTACAGCACCATGACCATAAGCATTTGCTTTCACAATGCCCATAATCTTCGTGTTTCCAATTAACTTTTGAACTTCTTTGACGTTATGCGCAATTCGATCGTAATGAATTTGCGCCCACGTTCTTTGTTTGTCGATTTCTATCATAGTTGGATCTCTTTTTGCATCGCTAAATCGATCAAAGTATCAATTAAATCGCCAAATTCTGTTCCTGCAGCATTCATCATGGATGGATAACGGCTTGTTGCCGTAAATCCTGGAATGGTGTTCACTTCGTTCACTAAGATTTCGCCTTTTTCGTTAATGAACATATCGACACGAGCCATATCGCGACAACATAAAACGCGGAATACTTTTTTTGCTAATTCTTTTGCAGCATCTGATTTTTCTTTTTTAATGCGCGCTGGACAATAGATAGCAGAATCTTTCATTTCGTATTTTCCGGCAAAATCAAAGATTTTTCCGGCCATTTCGATTTCATCGATTTCACCTGTAACTAAGGCTTCATCCCCTAAAACTGCACAACCGATTTCAAAGCCATCAATTGCCCCTTCAACAAGCACTTTTTTGCGTCCATCATATTTAAACGCATCTGCAACAGCTTGTTCATACTCTTCTTTATTGTCCACATAATGAACTCCATAAGAGCTTCCGGCATTACATGGTTTAATAAACCATGGCAAAGGAATAATCTTTTCTACTTCATCAGCAGACATCAATGGATCTTCCCCATGTAAACAAATATATGGAGCAGCAGGAATGTTCGCTTGATCAAATAAACGGTGCATCACTTCTTTGTCCATACATACGGCAGAACCTAAAAGATCACAACCTACGCAAGGAATACCAAGTAAAGTTAATAGTCCTTGAATGGCACCATCTTCTCCGTTTTTACCATGTAAAATAGGCAAGCAACAATCGAGAGAAATCATCTCGTTCGTTTCCCGTTCAACCATTCCGCCATGAACCCAAGCAATTGGTTTTGCATGTTCTTCATTTTGCCAATGATCGTGTTCAAGATCATCAATCGATCCTGTGTAGTGGTAGAAACCACCTTGTAATGTGATCCCAATCATCACAACTTCGTAACGATCTGTATGAATCGAACGTAAAACAGATGCTGCGGAGTGCAAAGACACGCTATACTCTGAACTTTGACCGCCAAAAATGACGCCAAGACGAATTTTTTCCATACTATTCTCCTTCTAGACAGCCTTGCACTACGCTGTCCATTTTCATTGCTCGTGAACCTTTTACCAAAATTGCGCTATTTTGGTTGGCAAATGTTTTGAGTTCACGAATCATATCTTCTTTCGATTCGAAATGTTTCTTTTGTTTTGTGAATGCATCATGAGTGTGCTTCGATAATTCACCCCATGTATACAAAATATCTACGCCCACTTCGCTTGCAAAACGACCAATTTGAGCATGAAGTTCATTTTCCTGTTCACCTAAATCCAGCATATCGGATAATACCGCAATATGCAGATCGGCTGGGATCTTGATCAGCGTTTCAATGGCACGCTGACAAGCTTCCGGATTTGATTTATAAGTATCATCGAAAATACAGGAATTGTGCCAAGCGTGAATATCGCCACGCATTGGTGTTAAATGTGCATTGCTTAAAGCCACATACCAGTTTTCTTCGGGAATTTTTGCGGCTTTTGCGACCAATAAAGCTGCTGTCGCATTATCGGCTTGTACCATATTAACACTTGGAATAAAGAACGGCTGACTTGCTAGCGCATCTAACATAAAGGTTAGACCTTTGCGAGAGAAGCCAAGTTCTTTTGGTTCATATTCTGTATGCGGTCCATAAGGAATGACTGCCCAAGTCGGATCCATCGTTAACTCACGAACCGCTTGTTGGATTTCTTCACTTGCGGCATGGTAAATAAACGTTCCATTCGGTTTTAAAGAAGAAACGATTTCACATTTTGCCCGCGCAATATTGAGCTTGGAACCCAAATTTTCCATATGGGCGCTGCCAATTGATGTGATTACCGCAATATCCAATGGCGCAATGGAACAAAGATACTCAATCTCACCTTTGTTTTCCATCCCCATTTCAAGAATCAAGACTTCTGTATCTAAGTCCGCTTCAAAAATGGTTAGCGGTAAGCCAATTTCACTATTGCGGTTGCCTTGGGTTTTCCATGTCTTCCATGTCGATCCAAATAAATCGGCACAAAAATCTTTTGTGGATGTTTTTCCATTGGAACCCGTAATCCCAATCGTAAGTGGATTCATCTGTTTTAACCAAGCACTCGCCAATTGTCCAAGTGCGTCTACCACGTTGTCCACAACGATTGCTCTTGTACCTTCCGGAATATGGGCATGATCTTTTTGCCAGAACATTACGCCACCTTGGTCCATCACTTGCAGCGCAAAATCGTGACCATCGACACGTGCCCCAACAATTGGCGCAAATAACATTCCCGCCTGGACAACTCTAGAGTCCGTAACGACACCACAAATCTCAAAATCAGGGTCAATATGAACAAGTGTGCCCGAAACGACTTGAGCCACTTGTGATACTTGCATTTTTATCATTTTAAATCCTCACGTTTATTGACGACTTCATTGTCGATTCCCCTATCGTCAATCACGACGTTTTTATGGATCGGCAATCAAAGGATATATCTTATAAATTATACATTTCCTAGAATGCAAGTACAAAATTTAGAGATAAATTCAAGAATGTAACTTCTTTCAATGTCCATAATCGTTAGGGATTGTTCATTTATAGAATTTGATTTTTTCAAATCAGAATAAATCTTGTCGTTTTTTCTCGTTTTTCAAAAAAATCAGTACAATAAGATTTATAGAAAAAAAGTTGTATAAACATACTCAACAATCAGAAAGGATGACAATCATGGATTGTATTTTTTGTAAAATTGCGAATGGTGAAATTCCATCCACGACCCTTTATGAAGATGAAGAAGTTCGCGTAATTTTTGACATCAACCCTGCTAGTGTAGGACATGTTCTCATTTTACCGAAAACTCATGCGGCATCTTTACTCGAATATCCAACCGAAAAGCTCGGCACAATTTTTGCGATTGCTCAAAAAATCGGAAATGCGATGATTCAAGGATTACCTTGCGATGGTGTCAATATTTTAGCCAATTGTCGTGAAGCAGCTGGCCAAACTGTCGATCACTTCCACGTGCACATCATTCCTCGCTATGCCAATGCACCAACTAAAGATGCGATGACCATCGAATCAGGAACGATTGAAAAGCCTGATTTTGATGCTTTAAAAGAAGCGATCACAAAAGCATTCTAAAATCGATTCAATCAACAATGGACAAGAAAACAGTCTTCGAAAGAGGACTGTTTTCTATTTTTAACCTAGAGCCAAACTAATCAACTTCCAATCTATTCCCTACAACAAAAAGATCCCCTTTCCGTCGTTTCTCTTATTTCGAGTATCGACTAAAAGAGGATCTATACACTTTAATCTTTTATCCATTTAATGCTTCTTTTGGCTCTAAATCTTGTTTGGTTCTAATTTTTATCGGTTGTTAATATTTCTATAGTTCTTAATAAGACATAGGCAACCACCATAGCAATCGACAATACCCGAAAACCATTATCCTCCGTTTGTGACCACACAAAATAGATGTTTAATCCCATGACAACGAACATAAACCAATCAAAATAAGTCCACTTATTGAGGACCGGCAAAGACTTTAACTTCGCACTGATCGCATCCGTCCATTTTTTTAGCAGCGGCCTCAGCTTATAATTTGGATTTGTAACGGAGTCATTGTACAGATATGAGAATAGCAGAATAATTGAAATGACTTTTAAAATCCAATTTCCTGTTTCAAACCAAGATTTTAAAGTATCAACAAAAATCATGGCCTGAATCGTTCCAGAGCGCAATGAATTTATTGGTGTCCAATATTTCATGCGGTTCATCCCCTTTACTACTTGTTGGAATGATAATCAAAATTATCATCAATCCATTGCTTAAACAGTTCTTGTCATGCTAATCGGAGCTAGAGGTACACCTACAAACAAAAGCGCAGAAAGACATGCAGTCCCAGCACATTTCATTTTATTTTTTGTCATTTTAATGATCTCACTTTCCAAGCTACTCAATATAGCTTTTTTGCAATGACAACAACTCTATTTGTAGTAGACCCTAGGGTAAAGCAACCAACCTTGATATAAGATCAGTACAATTGTTAATTACATTTTAAAACGTTTTTTATTCAAAGCAACGGATTTCTTCAGTTTCATACAACTTTATTTATCATAAATCTATTTGAATTGTATCTAACCGCAGATTTGAAACGTAGAATGCTTATTTAATGACGTTCCAAGTATCGAGCAAAAATCCGCTCTATCTTAAGGAGAAATCTATGTCATTTAAAAAGATAAAAAGGATGCTATCACCGTATAAAAAAAGAAGATCTGCCCACCTAAATAAAGGAGCAAATCTTCATATACAAATTGCCTATATTTTTTCTTCGCTTTGATCGCAAACGCCAATCCTCTTTACACTTTTTGATCATCAAAAATTCTTTAGTCAATGGTAACTTTATCGCGAACTAAGCTTAGATAAGCCATCATATTGCGATTTTGTTCATCTTGGGGATTCGCTAAAATCTCTCTGGCATCATATGCACAACAATCCATCATCTTTAAATCTTTGCTGGCATCGCCCAAAATAAAAGCCGGAAGTCCTGATTGTCTTGTTCCTAAAATATCGCCAGGACCACGCAGTTCTAAATCATAAGCAGATAAATCAAAGCCATTATCCAGCTCTTCCATCTTTTTAAGGCGTAGTTTGGATTCTGGTGTTTTTGAAGAAGATAGTAGATAACATTCCCCTTGCTTTTTCCCTCTTGCACAACGCCCGCGAAGCTGATGCAAAGTCGACAATCCAAAACGATGAGCATCATAGATCACCATCATCGTCGCATTGGCCACATCGATTCCGACTTCAATGACTGTCGTTGAAACAAGAATTTGAATTTTTCCCGCTTTAAATTCTTGCATAATATCTTCTTTTTGTTCGGTAGTCATCTTGCCATGCAATAAACCAACAGAAATGCGATCTTTAAATACGGAGACCATCCCTTCATGGATTTTCTTGGCCGCAGTGACTTCTTCCTCTAAATTTTCTTCAATCGCTGGACAAACAACATAGACTTGGCGTCCTTCTTTTTCAATCCCTTCTATAATTCGACCTAAAACCGGCTTCATCGAAGAAGACTCAAAATATTTTGTTAAAACCGGCATGCGCCCGGGTGGCATCGTATGAATGACAGACAAATCGATATCGCCATAGATAAAATGCGCCGCGGTTCTAGGGATAGGTGTTGCAGACATCAATAACACATCGGGTTGATGACCTTTTTCAATAAGAGATCGGCGTTGTAAAACCCCAAAGCGTTGTTGTTCGTCGGCAATCACTAATCCTAAATTGTCATATTCAACAGCTTCTTGGAATAAAGAATGGGTCCCGACGACAATTTGAATTTTTCCATATTTTAAATCTCGTAATATTTTTCGTTTCTCATTCGCTTTTAAAGAAGAACAATATAGCGTTGCCGGAATGCCGAGTCCTTCAAAGCTTTTGACATGTTGGCGGGCCAAAATTTCTGTTGGCGCCAACAAAGCGCATTGTTGATTGGCTAAAGCACAGGCATAAGCAGCCATTGCGGCAACGATCGTTTTTCCACAACCCACATCCCCTTGCAATAGTCGATACATGGCGATGGATTCGCGCATATCGGCCAAGATTTGATCGATGGATTTACG